>OLIH01000058.1_pt1 | contig 136189 bp, 137 predicted proteins | sample 1609721 | NCBI WGS metagenome assembly OLIH01 (sample SAMEA4350157, study PRJEB24818) | metagenome | biome: human; feature: gut; material: faeces | place: Denmark | collected 2013-09
TTACTTACTTCTACCTATTTGAAACCCTTTCTAACGCTATATTTATGCTCTGTATAGACTTTTGTAGAAGAAAGTTCCACATTTTTTATTCGCCTTTTGAAAGTGGAATTTAACTTTTCACTTCAGCAAATTTTCATGAATCCGGAGAACCGGTACAGAACCTGACGGAAAGCATATATTTTCTTCCCTTCGTGAACAGCTGCATCAGTAATAGTACGTCTCCACACAGCCCTTCATTTCCCCCTCGTTTTTTACATATCTGCCGACGCGGGCAATCGCGGTTTCACAGTAGCCCAGTATTTCACTGCGTGTCAGCTTACCGCCTGCGACTGCACATATTTCCTCCAGCAATGCATCGCGCAGCTGCCGCATGGTTGTACTGCCATACAGGTATCCGCTTGCATCAAAGTCAAGATTGTCCCTCATCACGACAGCAGTATCCCGGTTTGCGGACAGCTTGATTACCGGCACAATGGGATTACCGGTAGGCGTACCCCTGCCTGTGGTAAACAAAACGAGCTGACACCCTCCCGCAGCCATGCCGCTCATACTGATGGGATCATTCCCCGGTGTATCCATAATGACCAGCCCCTTATGATGAATGTCCTGTGCATAATCGTAGACTGCCTGTATCGGTGAATGCCCTGACTTGTATATGCAGCCCAGTGATTTTTCCTCCAGGGTCGTGATTCCTCCCGCCTTGTTGCCGGGAGATGGATTTCGCTTTCGCACATCATCGTTAACACATTTCATAGCATCCTCATAGTGACGTACAATCTCCAGTATTTGTGCAGATACCTGCGCATTGACAGCGCGCTTTGCCAACAGCTTTTCCGCACCGATAAATTCCGTTGTTTCCGACATAACCGCCGTTCCTCCTGATGCGATGATGCTGTCCGCCACTTCTCCCACCAGCGGATTTGCGGCCAGCCCGCTTGTAGGATCCGAGCCGCCGCATTCCATCGCAACCATAAGCTCTGAAACGTCTGCCTCCTCACGCTGCATACAGCTTGCCTGCGCAACCATTTCTCTTGCACAGCGAACCGCCTGTTCCACGGTATGCAGGGTACCGCCGCATTCCTGAATGATGAAGGCTTTTAACGGCTTATCGCAGCGGCTCTGTATTTCCTCTGTGACAAGCTTCATCTGACAGTTTTCACAGCCAAGCGATATGATGATGGTTCCATATACGTTGGGATTGGCAGCCATCCCTGCCATTGTCCGCAGCGTACATTCCTGATCAATCGGTGTTTGTGAACAGCCCAGCTGGTTGTGAAAGCTTACGGTTCCCTGTACCTGCATCGTGACCTGATGTGCCACATCACTTGCGCAAATACTGGCAGGAAGAATAAGCACATGATTCCGAATGCCGATCCGACCGTCATTTCTGCGATATCCCCGAAACCTCATGTCAGCACCTCCTCCTTTACTTTATATATAATCATAATCCCTTTTATCTTTTGGTATTCCATACATTATGTACATGAACATGCATTCCCTGTTCAATTTCACACGCCGCTATCCCGATCCATTCCCCGTACTTTACAACCGGTTCTCCCTTATGTATTCTGCAAAGTGCAAGCTTATGATAAACAGGAATACATTCCCTTACAGCAACTCCCTGTTCCATCCCCTGCGCATCGGTATAGATGCACAGCTCACCTTTACTGATCGGTTCGATGACGACAGCAACGTTGTCCCGTTCATGTATACGAACAGCATTTTTCATATGACCTCCAACACTTTCACAACAAAAGGATGCACACATTGATCTGCTTTTTTGCGTATCCATACAAATAAGTGTACAGTGTACTTATAAAATCACATATCATTTGCATACATCCCGTTATGGTATTCCTTATATTATAGAGAACGCAGCAGATTCATGTTTTCCACATAGCTGCCTTCTCCATGAAACAATGCACTTGTCCCAAGGACAAAGCCGTCAACACCCAGTGCATGATATTCCTGAATTACGGCAGGAGAACATGCTCCATCCAGAATGATACGATAACCGTACGTCTTCTTACATGCGATCAGCTCACGGATTTTCGTATCCACACTGTCGATAAATGTCTGTCCGGCAAAGCCCGGAAACACACTCATAATCAACAGATAATCACAATGCGGAAGCAATTCTTTCACTGCACTCAGACTGGTGTCCGGATTGACGGCAAGACCGGAAAGCTTTCTTCTGGAACGAATATACATCAGTGTCTTCATCGCCTGTGGCTCAGATTCCGGATGAATATAGATCAAATCTGCACCGGCATCTAAAAACCAGTCAATTTTATCGGCAGGATGATCGATCATCAGGTGGACATCCACCATTTTTTTCGTCAGAGCACGGACTGCCTTTACATCCATCAGCCCCATGGAGATATTCGGCACAAAGCTTCCATCCATGATATCACAATGGAAAATGTCTGTCCCAGCTTCCTCTAAGGCATGGACTTCCTCTTCCAGATTTGCATAGCTCGCACACATCATACTGGGACATAATATCATGACGCCGCCTCCTTCATTCTCCGCAGGTTCTCCTGCAGATCTGCATCCTGCCTGAATAATCCGCTGGTTCCTCCTGTCAGTATGCTGGCCCCGGCTGCACATACCTGCGGTATGGTCCCCGTGTGGATATTGCCGTCTGCCTGAATACGACAGGATAAGCAGTTTGCGGTAATCTGTTCCTTCATGATACGGATATGTTCAACGGCTTCCCTTTGCATATGCTGTCCGGCATATCCGGGCTGTACCATCAGCTTTAAAATCCAGTCAACCTGTGATGCCAGCTTCACAAAATCAGAAGGCACCTCTGTATCACACCGCATTGCCAATACCGGACGGCAGCCGGCAGAGCGAATATGTGCAAAGATATCCTCCAGATCATCGTCAATTTCATAATGCACAGCAATGTAATCTGCCCCCGCCCGGGCAAACGGTTCAATATAGGGACGCACGTTCTGTACCGCAAGATGCACCTCTATTGGCTTATCACAGATGGGACGTATTTTTTCCAATATCAAATCACCAAACACAAAGCAGTTATTAAACATACCGTCTACAACATCATAATGCACAAAATCAATATCGGAAGCATTGATCTGCGCAATGGCATCCGATACATGCAACAGGTCTGCACAGGACAGCGATGCACTTACCAGAATTTTTTTATCCTTTGAAACCGTACGCATATTATCCAAACAGAATCTGCATGATGCAGATGTTATCCCGATTCTTTTTGATTTCATATAAATACTGCTTTACATGTTCAACAACCGGTTCATTTCCTTCCAGGGAATTGATTTCACAGAAGGTGGTAATCAGATCCTTATCCATTTTCGGCTCTGTCTTTCCCTGCAGCTCATCCCAGTAAACAAGTGCCGCTGCCGCAACGAATTCCATAATACGCGGATCCTTATCATGATCCAGTAAAATCTGCATCGGTGACATAATGCGTTCGGTAGGTCCCAGCTTTCTTGCAGGTGCACGTCCGTTTTTGATATTGTAATCCAGAATACTCTTATCCCGGAACTTCGCAAGAGCACGGTTGGTGAATGCCTCCTGATCCTCTTTTGTAATCTGGAAATAATCCTGTAATGCCGGATTCAGCTCTTCCATCAGACGCATCATCACAGCATCGATATCCGGGTCACAGGCTGCATCTCCGTAAACCTCATATCCCTTGATATAACCGCAATAGGAAATCAGTCCTGCCAGACAGTTATAGGTATAAATTTTGCGTTTGAAGAATTTTTCAAAGTTGTGAATTGGCACAGCTCCTTCAAAGTCCAGTTCTTCCAGCTCATCCGCATCAAACGGGAAGTACGCTTCATTCATGGACAGAATATCCAGCCGTGTGTCATGAACACTGACTGTGGAACAGAAGACGGCTGTCTGTGTCACCGTGTAGTCCCCTTCCACACCGGCTTCCTGTAAATGTGTTCGAAGTACCTTAGCCGGATTGATACCGTTTTCCGCTGTTAGAAAGACAGTTTTTTTCTGCTTGTTACGCATACCTGCCTTGACCTGCTGAGCAACATCCCCCAGATTTTGTTCACCGGTGGAGGTCACAATGAAATCGGCGTCCTGTATTGCCCGGTCCGCTTCTTTGGAATAGGTGTGAAATGCCTGAAATCCGTTCACATAGATCGGTGTACGGTCCTTCTTATAAAAATGGATACAGAATGCACGATCCTCATCCAGTATACGGATCAGTTTTTCATTTTTATCGATAAAGGTGATCGCATAATCTCTTTGAAACAGAAAGCGGGTTACATAGCCGCGGCCGGTTTGTCCGGCTCCGATAACAACTGCCTTTTTCATGCGGATGCTCCTTCTATGATCCAGCCCTTTGCCTTCAGCTCAGCAATTGCCTCCTTGATCAGCACTGCGATTTCTCCCTGCGGATCAATTTCAGAAATCGTTTCCAGAATGTAATCAATTCCCTTTGTTTCACGTATTTCCTTCAAACGAAGTGCATCGCGGTCCTCAGGATTGTCAAAATACAATGCAGCGGCAGCACCAAGTGCAATCGCCTTTGGCCTGATTCCCGCAGACAGTGCGATACGCATCGGCCCGATAAAGCGATCCTGCGGTCCCAGCTTACGGATGGGATCTCTGGCAATGCGTGTAACCAGATCGACAATAGCGCGGTCTGTATATTTCGCTTTTGCTGTTTTGGAGAATTTGATCTGACTTTCCTCATTGATTCCCATTCCATGAATCAGTGCATAATTGATTTCTTCATAAACCTGATCCAGAATAGGCTCGATTTCCGGATCATTGGCGGAATCTGCCACATAGGTCAGCCCCTTCAGCTTTCCAAGATAGGAAACTGTCGCAACACTTGTATTGTTTGTATAGATTTTCTGTTTTAGCAGATCACCGAAGTCAGTTACAAACTCCACATAGTCCCATTGCGGAATTTCCCCTTTGATACGATCCCTGTCAATTGGCAGATACCGCATATTCTGTACCCAGGTATCCATCTCATTCGTGACCTTATCCGGATCCGGTGCCCCGGTTCCGGTACACATGATGACAGATTCGCTGACACCGACATTCTCTTCAAACAGCTTGCGTTCCTCTTCGTTCAGATTTGAAACAATCGCTTCCTTTAAATCCTTTGCCGGATTAATCCAGTTTTCACAGGTAACAATATTGGAAACATGCACCGCATTTTCCTCCACCAGCCTTTTGAACGCTTTGGCAAGTGTTTCTCCGACATTTCCCATATTTTTTCCACCGCATGCTGTAAACAGAAAATCCGCTTCCTTCCAGCAGCTGCATAAGGCGTCAATATCATAAAAGAGATGTGCCTGAACACCTTCCATATGTGTATTGAGCTCTTCCGCCCCCAGAACATGAATGGTATATTCCTTTTTTTCATTTAATTTATCTACCATGACCGAGCTTGCGTCAAAATAGGTGATTTCAACCTGATTGGCATGCAGCAGCTCGCTGACAAAGCCTCTTCCGATGCGCCCGGCTCCCAGAATCATTGCTTTCAAATGCATTCCTCCTTCACTGTGTGATCTACACGTTATATTAAAATCCCTGCTAAGGAAGCTTGATCAACCGCATGCTTCCTCCAGCAGTCTGATCAGATTATCCGTTGCCATTTCCACTGTATTGGACTCTGCCTCCACCGTACGTGAACCGATATGCGGTGTCAGTATAAAGTTATCCATATGAATCAGCTCCTGAACCCAGTCATCCTGAACTGGCGGCTCACTTGTGAATACATCACTGGCAGCCGCATAGATTTTCTTATTCTTCAATGCAGTATACAGCGCTTTTTCATTGATAATACCGCCGCGTGCCGCATTGACAATGACAGCCGTTTCCTTCATCATATCAAACTGTTCATCGGATATCATATTCCTTGTTTCCTCTGTAAGCGGAGTATGAATGGATATAAAATCAGCACTCTTTAAAATTTCCTCAATGCTGCACTGCTTTGCCTGGTAGGTGTCCAGTACCTCCTTAGGGATATCGAATACATCATAGGCAAGCATTTCCATGCCGATTCCATGTGCCATGCGTGCGACATGACGCCCGATATTTCCAAAGCCGATAATGCCTATGGTCTTTTTCGTAAGCTCACGACCGGTCGGTTTGTTCCATGCTCCCCCGCGTACCTGCACATTGCTGGATACCAGATGTTTGGCAGCGGCAAACATCATGCTGATCGTCAGTTCAGCCACCGCATTGGAATTGGAGCCGACACAGCGGCCCACCTTGATTCCACATGCTTCCGCTGTTTTTAAATCGATATTATCCGTACCGACGCCGAACTTCACAACCGCCTTTAAGCTCCTGCATTCCTTTAACAGTTCGCCATCCAGCTCATCCACACCAACGATGATACCGGTGCTTTTTTTCGCATATTCCACAAAGGCTTCTCTGGACAGCGGTTTTCCTGTGGTATTGATATTCATTTCATAGCCCAGTGCCTCCAGACGTTTTGCGGCCTGCGCACCATAGGCTGCATAGCCCCGCGGTGTAACGAGAATAACTCCCTTACTCATATCAGTCAGCCTTCCTGCTTTCTTCCACAATAGCACGCAGTTTTCTTGCATTTTCTGCGATATCGGCACTGCTTCCCTTTGTCAGAAGTCCGCCCAGTCCAACACTGTCCACACCGTTTTCAAACCAGGTATGCAGATTGTCGAAGTTTGCTCCGCCGCTTGCAAGAATCGGAATCTGCGGACATGGCACCTTGAACACCTTGGCAAGATCCGGTCCATAGTAATTGGATATCGGGAATGCCTTGATAAAGGACGCTCCCGCTTTCAATGCTTCGATCATTTCCGTATAGCTCGTGCAGCCCGGTGCATAGGGAATCTGATACAGATTCGCCATCTCCTGTACCTCTTTGTTGAAGGTCGGAGCAATGATGAATTCTGCCCCATCCATGATTGCCAAACGGGCAGTTGTCGGATCCAGCACCGTGCCGGCCCCTACCAGCAGCTGATTACCAAATTTTTCTTTTAAAGCACGAATGACTTCTCCTGCATTATTATTCGTATAGCTGATTTCCAGAACATCCACACCGCCATCGATGCATCCCTGTGCGATTTCAATTCCGCGTTCAATGGTTTCCACCCGCACAATTCCCATTAAGCCTGTTTTTTTAATTCTGCATATTGTTTCTGCCAACATTTTTTATGACCTCACTTTCCTGTCGTCTTTGCCTGATACAGCGTTCGTACACCCATAAGTACAGCAATGCAGCCTCCGGCAGCTGCTGTTATCGTTTCTATCGTATTCGCTGTCTGTTGAAAAACAAGACAGAGGAATAATCCGATACCGATGAATAGAAACAGCAGTGCAGGGAATATACCGCCGCTTTCCTTATCCCGGTGTTCTTTACGCCATGTGATATGCTTCCCTCCTGCCCGATGCAGTGACGGAAGTAATTTTTTATTCATTATGAGCAGCTCCATTGCATACAGCACAAGGGCCAGTGCAATGGTGCCCGCGATCTTATGAAACAGAAAATACCCTAAAATAATACTGATGGAAATGGCGTTGATTTCTGCGTGTTTCCACAGAGTGATCGCAAACTCCCTATGTTGCGGGAGAAGATAATACGCATTCTTCTTTTTGATATACAGCAGTCTTCTTCCTTTTGTATCTGTTCCTGTAAACAGCATCCATCCTGTTACCATTCTATCACCTCAATAGTTTTTAAATATCCAGCGCCTTGCGCAGATTTACAATCGTATCCCTGCCGATATCCGCCAGGTGCGTCGTTAACTGATCCAGCTCCATGGAATTACAGCTGGACAGTGCCTCCATTAAAAACGGCATATTAACACCGGTATAGCATTGCAGCTTGTGTGCTACCTTCAGCTCGTCGATTGCAAGGGCCGTCATATTAAACGGGGAGCCTGCGAAAATATCCACCAGTACAAGTACACCGTCGCCTGTATCAATCGCTTCCACCTTTTCACAAATGGCTTCCTTCAAATCTTCCGGATTATCCGTCGGATACAGCCCAATGGTTTCCACATCATTTGACATACTGCCAAAGAACATGGCAGAGCTTTCTTTCAGTGCCTGTGCCAGAGGACCATGTGTCACAATTAAAATCTTGATCATACTGTATTACCCTTTCTCGTCGTTTGCGTTTTCATGACGCAATATAAAGTGAATCGGCAGGAAGCTTTTTCTTCCCGTGCAGGAATACACGAAGAGCATATGGCAAGTTTCCTGCCGATGATTGCTATATATGAAAGGATTGTTAAATTCCTTTCAAAGAATTTCTATCCAAGCAGTCCGACTGCCCCGCCGATAAAGCCGATGACAAACAGAACGATCAGAACCGTTGTGATTTTCTTTCCCTTTACCTGCAGCCAGTATGCAAACAGGGTTGTTACAAGCGGCAGGAAGCAAGGGAAGATCTTATTCATAATTTCACCAAGATTCAGCGTGCCGGTTTTCATTTCAATTTCAAGAACAGCACCGATGCTGACATATTTTACAATCATGGCACCCAGACAGAAGAGTCCGACGATACCAAGGAAGGTGGTGATTTTCTTAACGAAGCCGCTTTCCAGGAAACGGTCAATGGAATCCATACCCAGCTGATAGCCGCGCATGAACATGAAGTAGGTAACTGCAAAGTCCAGCAGGGTAACGCCGATACCATAGGCCCATGCGCCCCATACATATCCCTGCATAGCCCATCCCAGGGTTACACTCAGAATAATCGGTTTGATCAGACCTGCCCATACCGTATCACCGATACCTGCCAAAGGTCCCATTAAAGCGGTTTTTATTTCCGCGATAATGCTTGCGTCCATTTCTCCGGAATCATCATTCGCAAGACCTTCTTCCAGTGCGACTACCATACCGGGCAGTACAGCTCCCCAGCGTGGCTCTGTGTTGAAATACAGCATGTGGCGTTCCAGACCCTCCACCATCTTGTCATGATCATTCGGATACAGCTTTTCAAAAATAGGACCCATGATCCATGCCAGACAGCCTGCCTGCAATCGCTGATAGTTATAGGTCATATGACTTGTCATGTGCCAGAAGAAGGCTGTTTTCTGGACATCGCGTTTTGTTAGTGAATGTTTTTCTGCCATGATTATTCAGCCCCTTCCTGTTCTGTGTCGTTGTTGAATCCAATCTTAATCAGAATAACTGCCAGACATACACCAACCAGTGCGTACAGCAGCAGATCGGTCATACCGGAGTAAGCCGCGATACCGAAGCCCAGCACGAAGAAAGGCAGCAGCGCTTTTTTGTACATGAACTTCATCAGCATGGACATACCTAATGCCGGAAGCATTTTACCGACGGCAGCCAGACCGTTCATTGCCCATGTCGGAATACTGTTGATCATGGTCTGAATGAATTCACTACCGTATAATGCAATCAGGAATACCGGCAATGCACGCAGTACCAGAACAATGGCAGGACCGCCTAAGAACTGAATTCTGCGAATACCGCGCCAGTTCCCCTTGGCAGCGAGCGCATCCATTTTAACCGGCCACAGGGATGCAATTGTCATATATGCGACATGCACATAGTTGCCCAGTAACCCGATAGGAACAGCAAACGCTACAGACGTGTCGATGGACATACCGCCCTGAATCGCTACAAATGTACCGAGCAGACCTGCCCAGTATAAGTCGGAAGCATTTGCTCCTCCTGCAGAAATCCAGCCCATATAAGAAACGTTGATTGTTGCACCGATGATGGTTCCCTGTACGGGATCACCGTAAATCAGACCTACCCAAAATCCTGCCATTACCGGCTCACGGAAGAAGTACCAGTGATATGGTCCCTGAATACCGTTGAGCAGTGCAAGCAGCCCCATTAACAATGCTTGTACCATGAAATTTCCTCCTTTTCATTGTCAATTCCTCTACTACATCTCTTTACTCTTGTCATACAGATACGATATGTTCATCACCTCCATGTGATCGAATTCTATCGGATGCACAGCTAAAATTTCGCCAGAGCATCCTTGAACGGATACGGATTGTCTTCAGGAATCGGCTGCATGAAAATATCCACGCCGCCCTGATACAAGACATTTAACTCCTCCGCTTCCGTTTTCGACATTACCACATTTTTATAAATATTCTTCTTATCACCGGAGCCTTCAATTCCACCTACCTGTAAGGAAGGGAATTTCACACCTGCTTCCCAGGCTGCTTTCGCCTGCGAAGTATTTTTAAACAGAATCAGCAGATTGTTTTTTGGAAATTCTTGCGCCTTCCATTTTTCGGCAGCCTCTGCGACATTCCATACCAGAACTTTTACACCGCTTGGGGCAGCACCGAGGAGAATTTTTTTCAGAATCGGACTCTTTGCGGAGCGATCGTCAATTACGACGATGCTTTCAATTTCATATTTTGCCACCCAGCGGGTCATTACCTGCCCATGGATGAGTCGAAAGTCAATTCTTGTCAGTTTTAGGTTTTCCATCATGTTATCCTTCTTTCTTTTGCGTCTTTTTTACGATTGCTTCGCAAGCTCTACAAAGCGCTTTGCTCTGCGGGTCAGCTCCGCATAATTGCCTTCCTCGCGGCATTTTTTATCTACCAGCTGGGAGCTGATACCGGCACCGGTGAATCCAAGCTTCAGGTATTGCACAAAGGTTTCTTCCGTAACGCCGACTGTCGCAATGTATTTCACATGATGCAGCGGTGCATAGATATCCTTGCAATATTTGATACCCAGTGTTCCTGCCGGAAACAGTTTTATGAAATCGGCACCGGCCTTATCCGCTGCGACGATTTCTGTTGGTGACATGCAGCCCGGCATGGAAACCATGTCCAGAGCCAGCGTTTCCTTGACGATTTCCTCATCAAAGTTGGGAGAAACGATAAATCTGGCTCCGGCTTCTTTGGCATTGTGAACCTGTTCCTTTGTCAGTACGGTTCCAATGCCCAGATACAATTCATCCCCAAACTGTGCATGCAGTGCCTGTATGTTCTCTTTCACCTTTGTACACGTATCGGGATCGGATGGGTCGTATGTGATTTCAAAACAGCGGATGCCTCCCTGAAACAATGCATCTGCCAGCTTCATCAAGTCATCCCCGTAAATCCCTCTTGTTATAACTACAATTTTCTCTTCTTCGATTTTTTGAATCGTTTCCTGTCTGCTCATACACATTTCCTTTCTATAATCCATTGATAATCTCCACCGGCCGTTCTCCCCGTTCCATGCAGTAGATATCTTCCATTACCTTGCGGTTCATGTTCTTCATGCATGTATAGTTATAAATAGCAGAGTGCGGCGTGATGGTTACACGTTCGCACGCCAGCAGAGGATCATCGGCCTGCATCGGCTCATGCACAGAAACATCCGCACCATAGCCAAACAGATGTCCGTTCCTGAGTGCTTCCAGCAAAGCTGTTTCATCAACGAGTCCGCCTCGCCCTGTGTTAATCAGTATGGCGTTGTCCTTCATCTTTGCCAGTGTCTGTGCATTGATGAGATGCTTACTTTTCTCATCCAGACTGGCATGCAGACTGATGAAGGCCGATTCCTTCAGCAGGGTATCCAGATCACAGAGCTGAATCCCCTCTGCCATGACCTTTTCCTTGTCTGCATACGGGTCATATGCCAGTATGCGGTTCTGGAAGCCATATTTCATAATCTGTGCAAAGCGTGTGCCGATATGACCGCAGCCGATGACACCGCATGTCTTTCCGCGCAGCTGAAATCCCATGATTTCCTGACGATCCCTGTTCCAGTCGCCCTGATGCACCTTGCGATTGGCTGTAACCACGTTTTTCGATACTGCCATAAGCAGTGCAGCAGCCTGTTCTGCGACAGCATCCAGTTCCACATAGTTTTGGATATGGGTTACATACACACCGTGCTTGTTCGAGCTTTCCAGATCAACGTTATTGAAACCGATGCCATGACGGGCGATCAGCTTCACATCACAATTGTTGGAAAAGAATGTTTCATCAAAGGTTGGATAATTGCCTAATACTATATAGGTATATCCCTTCAGCTTCTGGGCGAGTGTCCAGCCATCCATATCTGCCGGCAACAGCAGTTTATCAACCGGTCCGACCTTCTCTTCCAATTCCTGCAGATGCTGTGGGAATTCTCTGCCAAAGCTGGTTATATTGATAACTGCAGTTTTTTTCAAATTTATCACCCGACTTTCATTTCCTTTCTCCTGCATTCTGCGGCAAACTGAGATCAGCCGCCTTACACTATCCATGATATTGAAAACGCTTACGATGTCAAACTGCTCATTTTAAGCCTAGTGTGTCACACGTTTAAATTCCTATGTTTTCTATTTTATCGGCCCTTTTTCCAACGAATCAACTGGTAACTTATGGAAATCGCAACACAAAATAAGCTAAATAATATTACTGTGTTGTTTTTCGCAATAAATAGCACAGTATTGAATTTACAGTGTGTATATCTAGCTTATAATTTGACACGAAAAAAACGCACAAATTTGTAAGTTCTTATATTTGCTACGTCCTACATATAAAAAAGCCCAAAAAGAAATAAATCCTTTTGAGCCACTGGCAAACAGTTAATTTTAAAAAATAATTTTTTTCATATATCATCATAATGAAATTCCAAGGCTTTTTTTATAGTGTGATATAAAACCTAATCTTATAAAGTACCAATCCTAATCTATTTCTTTAATCACATATGGCTGCGTAGTTCTATCTGGTATAAAAAGTGAACAATAATAATACTCTTCTACAGTCTTTTTATCAGAACAATAAACAATAGTATACGGTTTTCTTCATCATCTCCTCTTACTATATAATTAAATTCAACAAAGTCCTCTTTAGGATATGCAATATTCCATGTAAGATAAAACGGTCTTTTTTTATCTGTCAAAACAGCTATCTTGTGTAATTCTATTTCATCTACTATGGGAGTATGAAAAGAATTACCATGACCTGTAAACCAGGCATAATCATTATGTTTTTTCCATGAGCCGATAGGAATATTTTTCATTTTTACCAATTCATCTTTGATTGCTATAAAAGATCCTTTATGTTCCTTAAATGAAGGACATACGCATCAATTTCATTCCTATTCACCGATAAAAATAACGGAATAGAAAATAAGCCATCGCTTTGCAACTGCAGAATGGCTTTTATTTCTTCCAGCGTATTCTTATTTTGTAAAGAACACGTTTGCTGTGGATAGCAGAACACTTTATCGCATGTCAAAATTATAAGTGATAAGATACGTCACTCTTGAAGAGTTTAAGAAAACTGGCGTTATCAGTAAAAGTGATCTAAAAGAATATGTAAGTGTATCATATGAAAGCTATATTACCAGTCCTGAATTGCTTTACGAAAAAGATAAAGTGCTATATGATTTCTTTGATAAGAGATGGTTGGTGAATAAAAGTGAAGGCAGAAAATGAATCTGTATACAGAAGATATACGTGAATTGATAAAGGAAGAATCACGTATAATAGAAGATTTCGAAAAACACAATGCTCCTTCAGAAATAATTAGCGAGAAGGAAAACAAATAAACAGCCACCGGTAAGATTTTTTAATTTATTAGTCTTTTGATTATGAAGAGAAATACGGATTGCTTTATTGGTTTGAGGAGGGTACGGAATAATCTGGATAGATAAAAAAGGTATTAGTGATTATCATGCCTCTTGTGTAACAGCATGGATTGTAAACATTACAAAGCAATGGGAAATATGAAGCCTATTTGTTCTGCTTTCCCATAAAGGTATTCCGAAAGCTGTATGGACTGGGACTTTACTGCACACTATGCCGATAAGTGGTGATCATGGACTCCAATGTGAGAAAGCGGAAATAGAGGACACAGATTTACCGGAATTATTATACGTTGAAGATTAACACTCACAGCGGGTGCTTTCAAATATTAAAAAAGCCTACCACTACAGAATGGCAGGTTTTCCGCAATAGTCCCCATAGGGTTACTACCGCTTCTTCGTATTCACATCTTATAACTTTTAATTTGAATTATCAAGAAAAGAGGATCACCCTTAAAAAGTGATCCCCCGCAATTCTGCTGGGTGCATCCGGTTTCCTTGTCTGCTTTCATTTTTAATTACAAGTCGCTCCTTCAAAAAAACGCCCTTTATGTTTGTGGCGTTTTCTTTAATCGCTTTATTGTGCATAAACAATCTACACAATACGGTTCTGTTCCTTCCCCTGTAGGAAGCATCTCAGATTTTCAACGGCAGTATCCATAATTCTGCGCCTAGCCTCTTTGCTAGCCCAGGAGATATGCGGCGTAATCAGGCAGTTATCACATTCCAGCAACGGATTATCAATACGGATCGGCTCCTCCCTTACCACATCCAAAGCGGCCGCATAAATCGTACCGTTTTGTAATGCCTGCGCAAGGTCATATTCATTGATCAGCTTTCCTCTGGCATTGTTGATCAGGATGGCATTTGATTTCATCATAGCCAGCGTAGCCTTGTTTATCAGGGAATCATTCTCCTTTGTGAGCGGACAATGCAGACTTACCACATCGCTTCGCCGCAGTAATTCCTCCAGAGAAACCTTTTCAGCGTGCGTGTCGTTGTCGGCATGGGCGTCATGAAACAGGACATGCATTCCCAGTGCCTGTGCGATTTCAGCGACCTTCCTGCCAATGCGCCCAAATCCGATGATCCCCATTGTTCTGCCTGACAGCTCCATTAGCGGATAGTCCCAAAAACACCAGTCCGCATTGTTTGCCCATTCTCCCTCCTTTACACGTTTTGCATGATGCCCGATCCTGGATGTCACCTCCAGTAAAAGTGCAATGGCATATTGTGCAACCGTATCCGTACCATACCCGGGAACATTGGTAACTGCGATATGGAGATCCCTTGCGGCTTCGATATCGACAACATCATAGCCGGTTGCCAGTACACCGATGTAACGAAGCTGCTTACTTTCCTGCATCAGCTCTCTTGTCATCGGCACCTTATTGATAATCACGGCATCTGCATCCTGCATTCTTTCCTTTACCTGCGAGTGATCCGTGCGTGCATACACCGTCAAATCACCAAGCGCCTCCATCCCCCTCCAGTCAAGATCCCCCGGATTTTCTGTATAACCATCCAAAACTACAAGCTTCATATACATATGTAAAGGATGCCAGTCAGCACCCTTATCTCCTTTCCCTGATCATATTATAAAACACTTTACAAGCTGTTGCGATAAATATTCTTCACATCCTCTGCGGACAGTGACACAAATCCGTTCACCGTCTGTTTTGCGGCATCCTGTGCCATTGCATCGAAGTGCGTATCATCGATACCCAGCTCCCCTAAGGATGAGCGCAGATGCAGCTGTTTATAAAAGCTTCGCAGACATTCAATTCCCTCACGTGCCATATCCCACGGATCCTTTTCTGTTACCTGCCATATTTCTCTGGCGAAACGCGCAAACATATCCACTGTATCCTCACTGAGAACATACTCCATCCAGTGCGGCGTCAGAACAGCCAGACCTTCGCCGTGTGTAACGGAATAAAAGGCACTGAGCGGATGTTCCATCGGATGAACACTCCACTGTGTCATATGCCCCAGCTTCAGCATATCATTGATTGCCCAGCTTGCTGCCCACATGAGATTGGCTCTTGCTTCATAATTATCCGGCTCCTTTAAAACGAGCGGTCCGTATGCCGTACAGATTTTCAGAATACCTTCCGCAAACCGGTTCTGTAAACCGGCATCCTCCCGTGCAAAATAAGACTCCATCGTATGGCTCATAATATCAGCCACACCACAGGCACTCTGATAGCGGTTTACACTAAAGGTAAAGGTAGGATCCAGTATCGCAGCCCTTGGGCGAAGGAGTGGATTCCGTGTACCTATTTTCTCTTTTGTATCCGGATTCGTGATAACAGCAATATGATCCATCTCACTGCCGGTAGCCGCAATTGTCAAAACCGCAATAACCGGAATCGCCTTTTTTATTTCCTGCGGGTGAAGCACCAGCTCCCATGGCGACAAGGTACTGCATACAGCGGCAGACACAACCTTGGCACAATCAATCACACTGCCTCCTCCTATTGCCACAATAACATCCACATTCTCCCTGCGGCATAGCGCCACTCCCTTTTCCACCGTTGTAAGAGACGGGTTTGGCTCTACACCAAACAGCTCCACATACCTCTTTCCCGCCGTATGCAATTCTGTAACCGCCTCATCATAAATACCGTTACGACGGATACTGCCTCCTCCGTAAACAAGTAAGACCCGCTCTCCGAATTCCTTCATAATGGTATGAAGCTGCTGCAGCTGTCCCTTTCCAAAATACACCTTTGTCGGTATATCATAAATAAAATTTTCCATATATCAATCGTAGAAGCCGGACATGATTTTGATCAGTTCATCCACATCTTCGGTTTCTCTCATCCTCCGTTGTCTGTTTTCTTCAAACTCCTGCAGATATTCTGCTTTTTCAATTACCTGATCTATGACGGATGCCGGAAATTTCACCGCTCCGTTTTCATCCATGTGAATGATTTCCCCCGGACTAACCTGCATCCCAAAAACCTCCACACCGGTATTCACGGACTGCACTGCCCATTTTCCATGACCTGCCGTAACACCGCTTAACACGTATTGCATCTGCAGCGGACGTATCTCATCCACATCTCTGCTCGGACCGTCACTGATGACACCGACACAGCCGGCAGAACGAAGTGCTGTCATCATATTTCCACCCAGCAAGCCGTTACGACACTTAATCTCTTCCGGCATGTCCTGTTTCACAATCAGTACCACCGGTTTTCCGACAGCAGCAACTGCTTTTAACACATCTGCGAACTTCAGGCACTCATAGTTCGGATCCGGAAGACCATAGGTACACGTAACCGCATAGCCAACGGTTCTGCCTAGCTCTGGATACATAACCCTTGCGCGCTCATCCGTATACCATTGTCCGCGCCAGGGATGATACAGTCCCAGACAGTACTCCTTATCCGGATAGGTTGCGACCACATTGGTAATGGACGGTGTATCAAACTGCTTCAGCTTTTCCAGCCTATCATCAATTTTCATGTTCATCCTCCTGTATATGAATTTATTTGAAACAAAAAGCATATCGAATGCATTCTTCAATTACCCAGCGGCTACTGACAGCCGAAATATGCCAGCACATGATCAACTGCGATATCCGACATGCGATTGATTGCCCCTTCACTGCTTGCGGCAATATGCGGTGTCAGAACGGTATTCTCACAGGCAATCAGCTCCTCATCAAAGCCGGGCTCCATATAATGCACATCACTACCATAGCCGTAAAGCTGCCCATTGTGCAAAGCATCATACAATGCCTGCCGGTCAATGAGCTTTGCCCGTGCCGTATTGATGATAACCGCATCCTTTTTCATTTTGGAAAAAGCCTTTGCATCCAGTAACGGTGAAAACTCAGCAAGTGCAGGAAGATGCAGCGTCAGAACATCACTGCTGCTCACGATCTCGTTTATATCCGCCTTGCCTATGCCATACTCCCGGATAAACGCCTCATCATAATAGCTGTCAAATGCGAGTATATTGCAATCAAACCCCTTCAGTCTTCGGGCAACGGCTTTCCCAATGGCACCCAGCCCAAGGATACCGACGGTGCTTTGATACAAATCCTTTGCAATCGGCTTTTTCCACACATGCGAGCGGATATTGGCATCACTTCTTGTAATATTGTGACAAAGAGAAAGCATAAGTCCTATGGTGTGATCCGCTACGGAGTTTGTATTTGCATTGCGTGCAATTTGTAATGCAATGCCTTTTTCCTTTAAATATTCCACATCAATTTTATCCAGCCCCACACCATAGCGTGAAACGATTTTCAATTTATCTGCATGATCAATGACATTGCGATTGAAAACCTCCGTTCCTAAAATGACAGCATCCATCCCCTGAATGGCTTCCACCATTTCCTCCTCATTCAGCAGTCTTCCCTTTTCATTTCCATAGACCTCAAAGCCTGCATCCTGTAATCTTTGTATCGGTTTCCTACTTAATTTACCAAAAGACTTGGATGTTACCAAAACCTTCATAAGCGATTTCCTCCTGTATTTTCAATATTGTCCGGTAAATGTTTTTCTACCGAATCGTCTTAACTGCGAAATGCTTTTTCCAATAAACGGAAATAGTCAAACATCAACACCGGCGGTGTCATGTCATATGCGGCAATGTCTTATCCGGATTAAAAAGATAAAGTGGATGACAGCCGGCTCCCTCTTTACAGAAGCCAGCAATGCTTTCCATTACTTACCCTCACAGCCAAACAGACGACTATAGTGCTTGATTTTATGTTTGAATCCCTCCGCAAGCAGCGGATACAGCTGATAAACGGCATTGCCGCTCAAATCCTCCTTAACCAGATTTTCAATCGCGCTGCGTTTCAAATCATTGGACAAATTGATTTTATTGATACCCTCTCTTGCACAGCGTGCCAGATTTTCATCCCCGGTACCGCTGCCGCCATGAAGAACGAGCGGAATATCCAGTGCATCCTTTAATTCATGAAGAAGGTCAAAATGAATCTGCGGAGTACCTTTATATACGCCATGTGCAGTACCAATGGCAACCGCAAGTGCATCCACTCCGGTCTGCTTTACATATTCCACTGCTTCCTCAACACGGGTAAATGCCTGATGTCCGTCAGTATGATATTGCTCACCAACACCTACATGACCAAGCTCAGCTTCCACACTGATTCCCAGTGCATGACAAATCCGTACCATCTCCTGCACCTCTCTGATATTTTCTTCAAACGGCAGTAAGGATCGGTCGATCATGATGGAGGTATAACCGGCACGAAGTCCGAGCATACAATCCTCAAACGTTTTGCCATGATCCAGATTCAGGGCAATCTTTACACGGGAGCGTCTGGCAAAATCCACTGCAATTCGTCCAAAGCTTTCCAGATCCGGATTGGCAACCGGTGTTGTATTCAATATAATTCCGGTATTCATTTCTTCTGCCGCCTCGATGGCAGCACGCAGATTATGTTCATTATCAATATTGCAGGCAGGCACGGCATAATTCTCCTGCTTTGCCTTTGTTAGAATTTCCTTTAATGTTACCAGCATATCAGTTATCTTCCTTTCCGTAATTGATCATGACACGGTAAACACCCGGTTTACATGCATAATCAAAGGCTTCTTTTCCCTGTGCAAAGCTGAATTCGCGATCAATCACCTTCTCCATATCGATCATTTGATAACCGATCAGCTTGACCGCCATCTGATTATCCTCAATCGTCGGATTCAGCGTTCCGATAAATTCTATTTCACGACTATGCACCATGCCGAAATCCACACCGATTGGCTCTTTGCTGTTTTGTGAGCTATAGGCAATCAGTCTGCCATATGGTGCCAACATGTCAATTGCCTGCTGCCACACCTCTTTGAACGGTATGGTGTTGATGACAGCATCTGCCCCCAGCCCATCCGTCAGCCTGCGAATTTCTTCACCGACATCACATTGACTTGGATCAAAGGCATAGGCAGCCCCTTCACGAATCGCCGTTTTCCTCTTTTCTTCATCGGTTTCATTCACAATAATGCGTGCACCGCACATCTGAGCCAGCTTTACATGAAAGTACCCCATAATGCCCATACCGATAATGACAACCGTATCGCCAAACTTTAACCTTGCCTTGCGTATACTGTGAATACAGCATGCCAGAGGCTCTGTTAGTGCCGCATGGCGCATATCCACATCATCAGGCATACGGATAATCTGCCATGCAGGAATCACCAGATATTCACTTAAGCCGCCGCCCAGTATATTCCCATCCAGACTTGAGCGTTTCGGCATTTCCTTTTTGCGATTGCACTGCGTTCCTCTGCCGGAGCGATCCAGCTCACACTGGTTACAATAACCGGATGTAAAAATTGCTTTATCGCCTGCCTTTACACCTACAACACCTCTGCCTGTCTTTATAATCGTCCCGCTGCACTCATGACCGCCAAGAAACGGATATCCGTAGTTCCTTGTTCCTTTGTATGTTCTGCGGTCCACGGTACATAAGGAACATACCTCTGTTTTAAACAGTACCTCATAATCCCCCGGCTCCAGGATATCCAGCTCACGCATTGCCAGCTTATCCTTTGCTTCAATCACCCATGCTCTTGCTTTTTCCATAGGATTCTCCTCTCATGTTTGTTATTCCCTATCTATATCTGAAAAGAAGCAGTTTTTTTTCACCTCCTGAAGCTTCTACTTACTGAATCTTTATCTGCATCTGACAACTATAATCATATTGAAAACGATTACAGTGTCAAATTGACACAAAAAGCAACAGTGTGTCATCATAATAAGACAGCTAACGGAGAAAAACCTCCACAAAGTAATGAAATCATTTACATTTCATGCAAAATCATAGGAAGTATGTACTTTTTATATGGATTATGTTAATATTTTCCTATCTTGTGTGTTATTTCACCCATTGATTTAACACGAAAAAGTAACAGGGAGTGATAGTATGGCGAAAACCAGACGGGATCTGATTATGAATCTGGTCAGAGAATACACCAGTGAAAGTCTTGCGGACAAATCCTTCAGCTTTGAACGATGCAATGCCTTTGATATCGCATTGGATCTGAAGCTGGACCGGTCCAACGTATCCAGAATTTTAAATCAGCTGTTCAACGATCTACAGCTCATCAAGGTGGAAGGAAGACCCACTCTTTATTTATCCAAGGATGTTATTGTCAGCGAATATCATTTCAATAATATTCCCCAAATCATCCCCAGAAAAGAAAACCTGAAAAATTTATTCGTATATGATGCAAGTGATGCCAGCTTTTATAAAAAAGGTATGAATATTATTGGAAACGGTTATGAGGAATCACTGACACCGGTTATCAGTAAGATCACCCCTGCCATATTTTATTATCAGAACAAGCCGTTACTAATTGCCTTACAGGGAGAAAAAGGCTCAGGCAAGAAATATTTTTGTAAAAAGCTCTTCGATCTGGCCATACAGAATAAGCGTATTTCCAAAAAGAGCAGAAGCTTCACTTTTGATTATCGTTCCATAAATAAAAGCTTTTCCACTCTGCGGCAGCAGTTTCTTGATCGTAATATCTCCATGGTCATCATGGAAATCTACACACCGTTTCAGGAAAGCGAAATTTACCGGTTCTGGAACGATCTCAACAATCTTTGCAGCAACGAAAACAAGCCGTTACCTATTATGATTTTTCTGATTGATAAGAGTGTTGAAAACTTTGCATATTTCTCACAGCTGACACCTTACACAGCGAAGTATCCCAATGTAAAAGAGCGCACAACAAAAGAAATGATTGAGCTTGTGCTGACCTTCCTGCAGGAGGAGGCAGTGAATCTGAACTGCCGCATCAAGGTGACCGGAAATGCGATTGCCTCCTTTCTCAGCGCAGATTATACCTACAATCTCTTTCAGCTTCGCAATGAGATTGTCTATTCCCTATCCAATAATCTGTATTCCAGTGTGATTACCAATCATGAACCAATCGTCATCACACATGAGAACATATCCAAGAATGTCATTCAAAACAAGAGTGCAGATAATTCTTTGGAGGATCATATCCGAATAACGGTTACACAGCTCCTTCCAGAAATCATAGATATCTACCCGGATCAGCCGTGTGAAACACTGGAAAATCTATTACAGACACAGCTCAATGCAAGCATTGTCATAACTGCACAGCTGAAAAACATCATAGAAAAGGCGAAAGAGGATGTCCTGATGACGCGGACAAAGCTTCTGGATTCCTCATCCATAGAGATGCAGTCCAAGGTCTATCAGGCTCTGACACCATTGTTTACGAAAACAAAATTGAAAAATGACCGCCAGATTTTAAGCAAGCTGTATATCCAGATTCAGCATATGCTGGATAATACCTTCGCCTACCAGTTTCAGCTGGAGCATCTGGATTATAAGGAAACAGCATATTCTCAGGAGCTGAGTGACAATGTGATCAGTACAGTGGAAAACAAGTTCAACATCAGTCTTCTGAAGGTATATAAAAGCTATATTCGCAATTTTATCTACTATGCATTAAAATCCATCAGTCAGAATACCATCATGACACTGATTGTCTGTCATGGAGAGCGTCTTGCGGAAAATTATGCCCAGCATCTGAATCAGATTCTGGGAAGCCGCTGTTTCTTCTCCTTTGATTATAATCTCTATTATCAGACGCATGACTTTCATGAGTTTACGGATAAGATATATAAGCTGATCAAATATATTGATATAGGAAAAGGCGTACTCATCGTAGGTGACAAGCCGCCGCTTACGACATTGGATAAGTCCATCATCTCCACGTTAAACATTCCCTCCTTCTCCCTGTATCCGGTTTCTCTTCCACTATTATATGAAACCAGTGAAGTGGTTTCACAGAAGACCATGCATCTGTTGGCTCTGCTCAGTGATGTAGTGAACCGAAAGAAAAAAATAAAGGCATTTTTGAATGATAAGAGTCTGACCTCTAAAAATGAGCGTCAAAGCAGCGATATCTTTCAGCGCTTTCAGGCAACATTCCCCACCATCAATATAGCAAAGTCCAATGAAGCGCTGTACCGCGTACTGCTCAATATTTGCACGGAATGCAATTTGCCGCTTTCCAATAACATCATTATACAGTTCCTGTTTCACGGCACCTGTATGCTGGACCGCTGTGTGAAGAAGCAGAAAATCCGCTATAATCTTTTGGAAAGCTTTATGATGGAGCATACCGAGCTGTTTCACATCATGAAAACGAATTTGTTGAAAATCCGGGATTTTATGACACTTTCCATTTCACAGGAGGAAATCGCCGTTTTGTGTGATGTTATACTCAATTATCAGATGGAAATCAATGTTCAAACAGAGCGAAAATAATGCGATCCCTCTGACATTCAAACATTGAAAATGAACCGGTCTGCAGACCGGTTTTTCTAAGCATGTATCAAATCTCAATCGCTTAGAATCAAATAGGGATTTCCTGATAACGTATTTGAAATTTTCCGTACAATAGAAAACGGTTTTACAGGTAATCCTTTGTATTCAGCCCTCTTGTTCACAGAAATGAAAACAGAATATGCATTGACAACATACACAGTGTATGTTAACTTATAGATACACAATGTATGTATTAAGGAGTGATACAATGCCGCGCAATAAGTATCCGGAGGAGACGGTTCAGAAAATACTGGATGTATCCATGAAGCTGTTTCTGGAAAAAGGATATGAAGAAACAACCATTTTGGATATTGTCGGAGAGCTGGGAGGACTTACCCGCGGTGCTTTCTACCACCATTTCAAATCCAAGGAGGAAGTGCTGGATGCGCTGAGTGACCGTATGTTTCTGGAGCATAATCCATTTGAGGAAGTTCGTAAGGAAAAGGGGCTAAGCGGTCTTGAAAAGCTGAAAAAGATTATCAAGATGCAGGCACAGAATCAGGATCAGCTTGATTTGAACCAGATGTCTGTGCCGCTGCTGAAGAATCCGAAGATTCTTGCGGATTACATGGAAAGCAATCTGCGAATCGTTACACCTTTTTTCGAAGAGCTGTTTCTGGAAGGTATTCAGGACGGCTCCATTCCGAATATCAAATATCCCAAGGCACTGGCCAGCTTATTTGTAATGATAACCAGTGTGTGGTTCATTCCTTCCATTGTCCCCTGTACGCAGGAAGATCTGCTGGAACGCCTGCTGCTCACCAAACACATGCTGGACAGTATGGGAATCTACCTCATTGATGATGAAATTCTTCAGCATGCCCAGACGATTGTCCAAAGCATTCCAACAAAATAAGATTGCATATGCAATTTTATTTTACCAGAATACATACATTCTGAATGTATATAAAAAGGAGAATATAAATATGAACACACAAGATCTCGCTGTTTCTGTACACAGGTTAACCAAACGCTATGGTCATACAGAGGTATTAAAGAATGTGAATATGGAAATAGAAAAAGGCTCTATCTATTGTCTGCTTGGCTCCAATGGTGCCGGAAAGACAACGACGATTAAGATACTGACAACACTTGCGGCCTTTGATAGCGGTGAAGTTTCCGTATGCGGTCATTCTGTCACTGCCGAGGGAGAAGCCGTTCGAAAGCTGATCAGTCTTACTGGGCAGTTTGCCAGTGTGGATGAAAAGCTGAGCGGTTATGAAAATCTCGTGATGATCGGAAAGCTGAATCATCTGAAGACGCCAAAGAAAAAGGCAGGAGAGCTGCTTGCATATTTCTCCCTTACAGAAGCCGCTAACCGTATGGTGAGCACCTATTCCGGCGGTATGCGCAGAAAGCTGGACATCGCTATGAGCCTTGCCGGTAATCCGCAGATTATTTTTCTTGATGAGCCAACAACAGGTCTGGATCCACAGAGCCGTCACAGTATTGGAGCATCATAAAGCAGCTGAATTCAATGGGAATCACTATTTTTCTTACCACGCAGTATCTGGAGGAAGCGGAGCAGCTGGCGGATCATATCGCCATTCTGGATCAGGGAAGGATACTTACGGAAGGTACTCCTGCGGAATTAAAAAAGCTGCTGCCACAGGGAATCGTCGAATTTGAATTTCCCGACAGCAGTATGCTGGAGGCTGCCGTGTCATGTACAGGGGGCTACACGACGAAGCCGGTGATGGAAGAGCATAAGCTGATTATATATACGGACGGCAGTGCCGAAGCATTATCCGAGCTGTTTCATATTTTTTCTTCCCATAATATCAAAATCCTGAAATTTTATCAAAAGCTGCCGAATCTGGAGGATGTTTTCCTAACACTGGTTCATGAAAGAGAGGATATACAATGAAAACCATACAGACACTAAAGGATGTTTTGACGATGAGTGGAAGATGTCTGCTTCTATCCAAACGAAATCCTGATACAATTTTAACAAGCATCATCGCTCCGATACTCACCATGCTGCTGTTTGCTTATGTAATTGGCGGCGCCATGCAGACAGGTGAAACAAGCTATGTGAATTTCATTGTTCCAGGAATCATACTGCAATGTCTCGGACAGTGTGCCGCTACCACGGCGATTGCCGTTTGTTCGGATATAAAAAGCGGAATCATGGAGCGCTTCTGCACCATGCCTGTTAAACGCTCTTCCATTTTAAACGGACATGTACTGGAAGCCTTTATCAGAAATATGGTAACTGCCCTGCTGATTCTCCTAGTGGCATTCCTGATTGGCTTTCGACCGGAAGCGGATTTACTTGGTTGGTGTGCCGCATTGCTGATTATTTCTTTGTACATTCTCACCTTATCCTGGATATCCGTATATTTCGGAATGATTGCCAACAGTCCGGAGGGGGCAGGCTCATTCTCAATTCTGGCGATTGCTCTGCCCTGCATCAGCTCCGGCTTCGTACCAATCGACACCATGCCGAAAGCATTGCAGATTTTTGCCGAATACCAGCCGATCACCCCTGTCATTGATTCACTGCGTGCCCTGCTTCTGAATGAGTCATTAAAGACCGGTACACTGCTTTCTGCAATTTTGTGGTGTACGGTGCTGCTTCTGTTATTCTATATTTTATCCGTAAGAGCATTTAAAAAGAAAAGCAATCACTAACAGCTGTCTCATGCAAAGCTGAGGAAGGAATTTGTTTGCTTTAGCAGTTCAAAAATTTTTCCGACAGGCACTGAAGCAGGATGAGAGCAGCTATATCCGTATGCATCCCTTAAAAAGCTTCCCTCCTGCGGTATCTAAGACCTGTAAAATCTGATCCTTTCAATTCATTACTGATTCAGCTTTACACCACAGGCTATTTATAGTAAAGTTTAACTGGAAAGAAACAAAGGAAACAGTGTCCTGCAGAGTATACTGTTACACCGTTTATGAATAGGAGGTTGTGTGGATATGTTAGGTATGATCATAGATATCATGAAATTTCTACTGCTGGTTTATATCGCATTGGAGCTGCGGGATATTTCTGCAAAGCTAAGCAATAAGTGAGACGTTCTGTCTATCCAGCCGAAACAAACACGGCAACTGTGGCAATCCCGTTCCTTACTACAGACATTCCTGTTCTCTCTCAGGAAGACAACTGTTTTGCACTGCTTGAATCGCAAAGCAATCACGGTATGATAACAGGAATCGTCATGAACAGGCTTTACCCTGGAATAGATGATTGAATTGACTGCAAAAAAAGAAGAAAGAAAGCTCCTGTGAAAAGGAATTTGTTTCTTCTTTTTGTTTTTTTTATGCTTGTCTTTCAATGCGGGCAAGAAGCAGGAATACACGATTCCCTTTTACACCTTGTGCTTTAGCGAACCAGCAGCCTTCATACGTACAGCGGATACCTTACAGCCGAATCATTTACAGCGATGCAAAACCTGCTTCCACTCTTCGCACATCCCCTGTGTGTAGAAATCCACCAGCTTATCCCAATCCTGCGAAAGCTCTTTTGTTTTCATGCCATATTGAAGTGCCGCTGCCAGAACCTCCAGCAGCTCTCTGCTGTATTCCCCCTGCTCCTGCATCAAAGACAACGGCTTGCGGATTCTTTCCTCAGGCTTCAGCTTTCTTTCAACATCCCGAACATTGCGCGCTACGGTATCTTTGATATTTCGATTTTGAAACTTTCGAATCGCCATTTCAGAAAACGCCGTCTGCTCCTGCATGGAAACATTATACACAGTAGTGATACAGCGATTGATTACTTCCGCTATCCGTTTAATTTTCTCAGTTATTTCAATATCATTCGCGGCTTCGGCATAATCCGTATACCCCTTTTCATACCCCAGATAGGCTATGCATGCACTGATACAGTTATACGTATAGATTTTGCGCTCCAGCAAATCGGAAAAATGTGTTTCCTGTACGAAGCCGTATAAGGGAAGCTCATGTCCCAATGCTACGCTGTCGTAGGGAAGATGGTCCAGATTTTCACTGAAGATATCCAGTGAATCACACTGTCCAAGCGTTGTACAGAATATGACAGCTTCACTCAAGTGTATTCGGGAATCACTGCGCAATACAGCAAGGGGTGAGGATGGCTGTATTCCATTTTCTGCAACAAGGATATCCAAAGAACGCCTATCTCGCTCCTGCAATGCTGCCTGCAAAAAGGGCAGCAATTCCGCAACGTGATCGGCACCGACACTGATGAAGATACGTTCTGCCTGTGCGATGTTTGTTATCGCACGCTCATCCGTTATCGTATAGGCTGTGTAATTATCCACCTTCAGAGGCTCCCGCTCACTTCCAAAGCGAATCGTATACGAAGGCTCCTTGCGCAGCTGCCGGATCAGGCTCTCATCACGATCCAAAAAAACGGTTTCTTCCTCTGACAGATACAGCAGACGGTTTAAATAGCCCCGCCCGCTTAATCCGGCACCGATGATTACATTTTTACTCATGTCCCTTGACCATCCCTTCCTTACATATCCTTTCCACAGCCTTCAGCACCTCCCGGTACAGTGGCTCCTGCTCGTTCAGTTCACATACGGTCTGTAATACATAGGGTATCCCGTGCTCTCTTCGCATCACTTTCAGCTTCCTTGCGGACGCATCACTTTCCTCATCAAAGAACAGCGCCTTTGCGATGGTTTCAATTATCACTCGGGGATGAACCCCATGGTTCAATGCCATTCTTGCCGGTGCAATCAGCCGATCCTGTGCTCCCAGCTTGCGAAGCGGATCCTTTCCATGCCGTATGACACGGTCGACAATCGTCCAGTCTGTATATTTTGCTCTTGCCTTTTCCGCAAAGGCCTTCTGCTGCTGCGGATCGACATGCAGCTCCGCCACCAGTGTTTGGTTGATTTCCTCATATACCTCATCCAGCAAGGCGGAAACCTCCGGGCTGTTTGCGGCCTCTGCCAGCAGCTCATAGCCTGCCAGATAGCCATGATAGGCGATGACAGCGTTGCTTGTATTATTGGTATACATTTTCTGGGTTAAAAAATCGCCGAAGTTCTGCATCAGCTCCGCATCCTGAATCGGTGGAAGCTCCCCCTTGAAATGCTCGGCACTGATGGGAAGATACCAGTAATTCTGTACCCATACACCTGTTGCATCCTGCATTGCAAGTTCATCACTGGGCTGGGTCGCAGAGCGCATGATAACTGCCTCGTTCACACCGACAAACTGATCAAACATCGTTTTCTCCTGTTCCTCCATCTCTGCCGTAATCCCTTCATACAGAAACGCTCCCGCATGTCTCCAGTTCTCGCACGTCACGAAGTTAAACGGCTTTTTCGGTATGCCGTTTTCCTTATATATTCTTCCGATTTTCTCACCCAGTGACTTCAGGTTTGCACCACCTACGGAAACAAAGGCGATATCCGCTTCCACAAGGGCAGCACCAATGCGTTTTTCATCCTCCAGCTGTACCGCCTGAAAGCCTGTAACATCACTATCCAATGAAGAATCTCCCAGAATATACACATGGTATTTCTGATCCTTATTCAAACGATCCACCAGCTGTTGATCGATATCCACAAACGTGATATCCGCCTTACTGAGATACAGCAGCTGCCCGATAAATCCACGGGCGATTTTCCCCGCACCAAATACAATAGCCTTCATCTGTTATCCTCCTCGTATAATTTTCTGCTTTCCTGCATACGCTGATTCCCTCACTTCCTGCATAGAGAACAGTCGTAGATTGTTGGTATGATTCTAAAAGAACCCCCGCCAATAGCAGTTGTGCGGCGGGGGTTGAATTAACACGCTTTTGCGATATCGGTAAATATCCTTGCCCGACGTGTCAGCTCCTCGAAATTTCCTTCAGCGATAACCTTTCGATCGATAAAGCGGCCGCTGATGCCTGCTGCACAGTATCCGGCGTTCAGATACTCCTTGAAGTTCTCCTCATTTACACCGGCTGCCGCAAGGAATTTCACATGATTGATCGGCCCTTTGATATCCTTCAGATAGGACAGTCCCAGCCATCCTGCAGGGAATATTTTCACGATATCCGCTCCGGCATTGTGTGCCTGCAAAATTTCTGTTGAGGTCATTGCTCCGGGTATAGAAATCAGACCGGCTTCTTTCGTTGCACGAATCACCTCCGTATTCACATCCGGTGACAGGCAGAATTCTCCCCCTGCCTCCTTTGTGGCAAGCACATGCTTTACACAGGTTACTGTGCCGCTTCCCACCTTCATCTGTGGAAAATGCTCTTTGATTGTCCTTATTGCACCGCATGTCTTCTCTACCGCATCGGGGTCTGCCTGATCAAAGGTAACCTCCACTACACGTATACCGCCATCATACAGCGCTCTGATTGTTTTGATCAGCTCATTATCATACAAGCCGCGGCAGATAACGACCACCTTGTGCTTTGCGATAAATTCTACGATTTCATTCATCCTGTTACCTCCGGTATACGACCTGACTGCTTCTGATACGCATCGGTATACCGTTTCCTTTCTATAAATATTTTGCGATATCCTCTTCCGGTTCTGTAACAATGACACGCAGGAACACGTTGATTCCCTTGTTTAACAGATTGCGGAAGGCTTCCTTTTCCTCTTCACTGACAGATATGTTTTTGAACATCGGCTTTCTTCCGGCCTTCGCGCCGATTCCTCCGACATTGATGCTCTTCAGACGGACACCGGCATCGCTCAGCTCATCCAACACCACAGGTGTCTTTACAAGAATGATGATTTTCTCATGCTTTCCATCTTCATTCAAGTATCCGATTGCATCCTTGACACTTAACACCTTTAAACTGATTTTGCCGGGAACACTGGATTTCATAACCATCTGCAGAAAGGAATCCTTTGCGACGCCATCATCGATAATCAGTACCTCATTCGCCTCGGTATACTGAATCCATTGTGTCATGACCTGACCGTGAATCAGACGGTCATCAATTCTTGTCCAAACGATATGTTTCATATAAGGTTTCTCCTATCATTTTGTTACTCCAAAATACTCCATCAGATGCTCCACGACGGCATGTGACATGGTATTGACTGCCTCCACACTGACGGCGGCTGTATGCGGGCTGCATACCACATTGTTCAAACCGATAAATTCCGGATTCATATGCGGTTCCCCATCAAAGACATCCGTTCCGTACCCATAGATGCGTTTTTGCCGCAATGCCTGAACCATGGCCGTTTCATCGATGAGAGAAGCTCTTGCGGTATTGATGAGGACAGCCTCGGGCTTCATCAGCTCCAGCTCCTGCTGAGTGATGAAATGTGTTCCATCCGCGTTGCCGGGAACATGCAGTGTAATGATGTCCGCCTGTTTGAAAATCTCCTGTGGGGAAAGCAGACAGATTCCCTCTTTTTCGCAGTATTCTTCATCTGCGAATATATCATACCCTAATATCTTACATTCAAATCCCTTGAGACGTTTTACAACCTGACGTCCGATTGCGCCCAGACCGAATACTCCGACTGTCTTATGGCATAAATCCATACCGGTTTCCTTTTTCCATATCCCCTTTTGCAAGGAGGAATGCACATTGCATACATGGCGCAGGGTCGCCAGCATGAGGGCAATCGTATAATCTGCCACCGCCTCCGTATTACAGTTTTTCGTCACCGTGACAGCAATGCCTCTTTTTTCAGCCTCCGCGGTATCAATGTTGTCAATTCCCACACCGTATCTGGATATAATTTTCAGTTTGTCAGCCTTATCCAGTACCCGTTTACTGACAATATCAGAGCCAAGTATAATCGCATCCACGCCGGGAACCTCGTTCATCATTTCTTCCTCGCTCATAATATGATGATAGCGGTTATCAAGCAGCTCCCAGCCTAGATCCAGCATCCGCTTCCGCGGTGCCTCATCAAATTTTCCAAAGCTGTTGGATGTAATCAGAACCTTCATATACTGCACCTGCCTAAACGATTCCCAGCAGTCCACCGATGATTCCGATGGCAAACAGAATGAGCAGAACCTTGTTTACACTAACTTTTTTATTCATCAGATAAAACGTCAGCATGACCATGCCAAAGGGAAGCAGATTGTTTACAACCTTATCCAGAATATCGGTCTGTACCGCCAGCTTGTTGTCACCCAGAGCAATCTCGGCAGTTGAAGTCAGCTTTACAGTCGTGGCGGCAAGTGCACCGATGGTGATGGAGCCCATAGCGGTTACCATTGTCATGATTTTCTCCATCTTCCCGCCGCTGAAGAATTCACCGACGAAATCGCGCCCCTTGTCATATGCCTTGCGGTACAGCGTATAGCTGATACCGAAGTTCAGTGCCAGCGTCACAAAGAAATAGAAGATCGGTCCCAGAAGATTTCCTTCCTGCCCGATGGAGATTGCGATGGAGCCGATGATCGGAATCAGTGTTCCCTGCCGCAGGGTATCTCCGATTCCCGCAAGCGGTCCCATCAGAGAAGTCTTGACCGCACTGATCGCAAGTCCGTCGATTTCTGCACCACAGGCCTTTTCTTCCTCCATGGCAATCGTAAGACCAAGAATTACCGGCCCTACCAGCGCAAATTCCGAGTTATAAAATTCCATATGACGCTGACATGCTTCTGCACGTTCCTCAGGGTCTGTGTATAATTTCGCGATAACATTCTTCATACCGGAGAAAAATCCGGGTGCCTGCAATCGTTCATAGCTGCAGCAGGCCTGTGCAAACACCTCAAACATGAAATAGGATGTATTCAGATCCTTTATTGTCAGCTTTCTTTCCGTCACCTGTTCACTCATTCCTCATTCCCTGCCTTTCCGAATTTCAATTCACCATAGAAGTAAGCAGCGATTGCCGCAAAAATCGATACCACCAGCATACTCAGTCCGGAGTATGTTTCCAGGAAGAATCCCAGTGTAAAGAAAATCAGGATTCCGCTTCTTGTATTCAGCATACGGATGATCATGGCAATACCGATGGCAGGAAGAATCCCGCCGATCACACTCAGAATATGAAGCGGCTTTCCTGCCAGCATGTCCAGCAGTCCCTGCGTAGCCGGTGCACCGAAGTAAACCAGCAGCGCACAAGGAATCATGGTTACTGCATATCCGAACAGCTGCGTCGGTACCAGCTGCCAGAATGCCATTTTTTTAATATCCCCGGTAACTGCATATTTGTCCATCTGGTGCACAAAATAGATGTTTACAGTTTGACGAAGCGTCCATACCATCGTTCCCATAACTCCAAGCGGAACCGCAATCGACATAGCGACCTGCGGTGTGGCATTGGCACTCAGAGCAAGGGCTGTCCCCACAACACCGCCGATTCCGGGATCCGTTGGCAGCGTACCTCCCGCATTTACAAAGCCCAGATACAGAGTATTGATCGTAGCCCCCATGATACAGCCTTCCACCGGCTTTCCAAGGATCAATCCGACAATCGTTCCCGCACAGATCGGCTGGCGTATGGAAACACTGCCCAGCCCGGTCAGCCAGGGAACCCCGTTGTTTGTTAAATAGTAAAGCGTACCAATCAGAATGGCCTGAATAATTGAAATCTGCATAACTTATCTCCTTTCAGCAATCTGCTTATAACTGAAACTGATTTCTCAGATCCAGAATACTGTTCCCACCAACTTCTAATGCGTGCTGCTTCAGCTCCTCCAGCTTCATAAAGGTTTTGCTCGTAGCCACCTCCAGAAGAATCGGAAGATTCACCCCGGTGATACACTCACAGTGAACGCTATCCTGCAGCTCGTGCATCGCCCTTGCTGCCGCATTGGACGGACTACCTCCGAATAAATCCGTCAGAATCAGAACACCGTCTCCCTGTGAGCACTCAGACAATCTGATTATCGCCTCCTTAATCGTGTCCTTCAGATTATCAACACTGTCTCCGTGATATAAACCATGACTTTCAATCAGCGCTGCTTCTCCCATAATCAGTGCCGCACTTGACAACAGCGCCTGTGCCAGATCGCCATGTGTCACCAATAACACTGCAACCATATTTCTACCTCCTCATTTCACCAGCTGCCGGTTGTTCGACAGTCGTTCTCAACTTCGAGTGTATTGTATCACGCTGTTTTCGCCACACAAAATCGTTGCTTTTTTTACACAGTAAACAAATTGTGTAAAGCGATATTTCATGTATATATCAGCGGTTTCTTTTTATTTTTACAGAAAAAGTAACCGCTTTTCTTCCTATCCATACATATGTGCGTAAGTTTTTGCACAATCATGGTGAATTAAAAATACATTCTGAACAGCAGTGTGTAAGCGACTCGCCCATTTTACACCAAATACCGGATATTTTTGTTATAATGTCAAAAAGGAGGTTAGGCTATATGGACAAGAAAAAAGAAGAGGTGTATCAGCATCTCATCCGTCATACAGCAAAGCAGCTGCAGCAGCGCGGAAGTCTGGGAAGGGATGCTTTGAATATCAGTCTTGATCTGCAAATGGACCGCTCCAATGTATCGAGACTTTTAAACCAGCTGCATCATGAGGGAAGACTGATCAAGACGCAGGGACGTCCGACTCTGTTTTTTGCCAGAACACCATTGGAAAATGAGCATCCGGATGTACATATCCCCAGTGTCATTCCAAAGGGGAAGAGCATTCAAAGCTACCTGAAGGAGGAGCAGGAGCTAAAAAACGAACAGACACAGGCGGATGTTTTCCGTCAGTATCTCGCAAACCGCAATACCAGCAGTATGTTTGAGCCGATTCAACGGGCGAAATCCGCTTTGCTGTATCCGCCGCAGGGGTTGAATATTCTGTTATACGGGGATCCCTGTGTCGGAAAGCTTAACTTTGCGAAAACGATGTTTGAATTCTGCCTGCAAAGGAAAATCTTTACTCATGGATCACGGATCGTTGTCTTTGACTGTCTGAATTATGCCGATCAGGAGCCGGAGGAAATACTCAGTAAGCTGTATGGCTATTATGATGGCAGCCATTTGAAAAAGGGGCTGCTGGAAGCAAGCAGAAACGGTATGCTCATTCTGAATCACATGGATCGTCTTTCCTTTTCCGCCCTGACCAGCCTGTACAACAGTATGATCAGCCAATCCTATACGCCGCTGCATCTTCCTTCCAAGGAATATCCGATTCGCTCCCTGATAGTGGGTATCTCCAACACGGAAAACATGATACTGAATCCGGACATACGTCGCTGCTTCCCTATGCAGATACATATCCCCTGTCTGCGGGAGAAATCCATTCAGGAAATGCTTGTTCTGACGATGCAGTATTTCCAGCAGGAGGCTGCACATATCAATAAAACCATACGGATATCAAAGGGCGCACTGAGCTGTTTTGTTATGTCGGACTATTCCGGGAACCTGCCTCATCTGCATGCGGAAATCAAGCAGGCCTGTGCACACGCCTTTCGCAGCTATCTGGAGCAGGAGGCTCTGTTTGTCAGTATTGATTATGATGATATTTCCACACAGGTATTGACGGATATTTATGACGTGAATGAACGCATGAGTGAACTGGATAACATTCTGAATCTGTTTGCCGGTGAATATCTGTTTTTCTCAGCGCTGAAACAGAATCAGGAGCTGGAGCTGCTGTATGATCTCAATGACGGTACCAGCAAAAAGGATAGCTATCTGGACAGCATTGATGATAAGCTGATCAATCTGTGTATACAGGATATCAATGCGGCGATCGGTATCCACCTGAATACGATTCGCTCCGTAATGCTGAAGCAGGTTTATGATCTTTTGTATCCGATTCTGCAAAACAATCCGATTTGTAAGAATGAAAATCTGTTGTACGGTTTACTTCTGCATGTATCCAATTCCATCAGCCGCATACGCAGTGGTAATCAGGAGCTTGGCTTTCGCCGGGCAGAGTACCGTATCGCCAAGCAGGAGGATTATGACTGTGCGCAAAGCATTGTTTCACACATTCACACGCATCAGGAGCTGCAGCTTCCTGCCGAGGAAACGGATTATATCGCCACCTATCTGTATCTTTCCTCACAATGGATCGACAGCAATTATATTCAGCTGCTGATTATCAGTGTGGATAACGATACAGCAAAGGAGTATGCCGATTATTTGAACAGCCTGTCCTTCAAAACTGAAATTCACTACCTTCGTCTGCATTCACAGACCTCCCATGAAAAGAATTGCAGGCTGATTGCCGATACGATGCATTCCATCAATCGCGGGAAGGGTGTTGTGATTGCCACAGACAGCAGTACAGTCACAGCAAGTGAAGCCATGCTGAAAAAACTGAGTGATGCTGCGTTTACCATTGTAAGTGATATATCGGTAAAAACACTGATGGCGATTGTGGAAAAGATGGAATCACTCGGTTCCACCTTAAGTTCCATCCAATATTTCCGACAGGAAAACACAAGGGATGCGGCAAGTGTAAGCGAAACGGAAACACATGCACAGGAGCTGCTGAATGATATCACAAACAAGGTACTGTCTGAGTCACTGGTATTTCTGAATCCGCATAAGGTCTGTCAGTCTCTGTTTAATGTATTGATCAATATTCTGCATGATTTGAATATTTCCTATACGGATGATTTGTTGATTAAGTTCATATTCCACAGTGGATTTATGATTGAGCGATGCATACGAAAAGAGCCCCTGTCCTATCCAAAGGCCAGAGGCATCATCAATCAGTATGATCAGATGTATTATCTCATGGAGAAAAATTTTGAAATTATCTCTGAAATTTTCAACGTGACGATCCCTTCTTCCGAAATGGCGATGATTATGGAGATATTCCTGCCATATATGTAGGATGTGTTCGCTTACTTTCTAGCGTTCCATCATGAAAGCAAACAAGGTCAAACGAAAGGTGACCCTAAAAGCAGCGGGAAGAAGCACGATGTAGGGGTTGCAGCTCACAGCTGCTTTATCCTAAGGATGTATGTGATGTGATGAAATGCAGGAACATAAGGCAGCCTCCTTTTCGAAAGGCTATACGAATGAATCCCCTTATAGGTCTTCATTTCCATCAACAGCTTTTCTGACATCGCCAAACACTCGTTCGTGCGAATATCGTTCCTCACTTGTTTCCGCAATACGATCAGCCTCATCCAGCTTGGTCTCTACAACATCTGTAAGACTTGCATACCGTTCCAGACTCATAACCACCATTGTACCATAGCCGTTCTTTGTAAGGTAAACGGGTTCCCCACCATTTACGATCTCTTCAATTTCAGAGAATTTAATAATAACAATATAAAAAGTTATTTCTGTATGGTATCATCCACCAGCGTAACGCAGTTCGGATGCAGCCATAATAGAGATGCCGGAGTAGAGGTTGCTATTCTCTGACTCATAAATGCCTGATAGGCTGCTTCCTTTCGATCCCCGCAAACCAGCATAAGAATCTGCCCTGATGTAAAGATTCCCTGCAGTCCTATCGTCAAACCTCCCTTTGGCTCATAGCCCTTTACCATATCGTGTGTTTTTGTTTTCTCATCCAGCTCTGCATAATGTGCGTTCAGTGTAAGGAAATCCGCAGGCTCATTCAATCCGAGATGTCCATTCATTCCCAGTCCGAGAATCATGACATCAATCGGATGCTCAGATAAGAACACATCCATCCTATCCAGCTCCTGCCTGATATCTGCCGCATCGGACACGAATTCAACGACCGCCTTTGGCTGCATATACAGCTGATCCAGCAGATGCTCCCTGATAAAGGTGGTACACGTACAGGCTGCCTGCGGCTCAACTCCATACCATTCATCCAGCTTCACGAATGTGATTTCGGACAGGTCGATTCGTTCCCTGTTCACCGCTTCACATACCAGCTCATACATCCGCGCCGGAGAGCTTCCGGTCGCAAGGCAGATGACTGCATCCGGCTTCTTACGCAGTGTATCCAGCAGCAAATCCGCAGCCTCTTTTGACATTGCTTCATAATTCTCTGTATGTATCAGTTTCATAATTACCTCCTATTTTTGAAAAAAGCTATCCGAAATTCTTATGTGGATAGCTTTATTTTATCATATTTTAAACAAGTCCGATCCATGCGCCCAGAATGGAAAGCACGATAATGGATACAATCAAAACGATTGGATTCGCCTGTTTCTTTTTCAGCAGCCAGAACAGCAGCAGGGTAACACACATTGGCAAAAAGTTCGGGAAGATTCGATCGAAGAACTCAGCCTGTACTGCAACCTCGATACCACCGTCTACCTTAATGACAGGCAGCAGGTTAATCGTAACATAGGAAGCAATCAGTGCACCGATTACCGTGATGCCCAGAATTGTTGCGGAATTGGCAATCATATCAGAGTTCTCTGTGATGATATCAATGGAACGTGTTCCAAGGGTGTAGCCAAGACGGGTCCAGACGATACGCAGAATCCAGATAACCACATAGGTCGCAAAGAAAATGATCGGTCCCAGAACGGATCCCTGTGATGCAAAGGAACAGGAGATACCTGCGACAATCGGCAGAATGGTGAACCAGAAGATTGCATCACCGATACCGGCAATCGGTCCAAACAGGGCCAGCTTCAGACCCTTGATTGCATCACGGGTTCCTCCACCTTCCTCCAAGGACATCATCAAGCCCATCAGAAAGCCGACAAGGTTTGGATGTGTATTGATAAATTCCAGATTATCTGTCATTGCGGCAGACAGCTTTTCCTTGTCATCTCCGTATACCTTTTCCAGAGCAGGCAGCATTGCCCATGTAAAGCCACAGGCCTGCATACGTTCATAGTTGAAGGATGCCTGCAGGAAGGAAGAACGTATACCAAGCATTGTAATATCATGTTTTGTTAATTTCTTAGATGCCGACATTTGTGTCACCTCCAGTTATCCCTGCGTTTTTCACAGCTTCTTCGATTTCGTCTTTTCTCTGCTTCACACCGAAGAAGTCAATCAGTGCAAATACGGTACCAAGCAGCGCTACCGGCAGCAGGTTCGGCATTTCACAGAAGCATGCCATCAAAAAGCCTGCAATAAAGTAAGGTGTGTATTTTACCTTCATCATAACGCGCAGAAGCATAGCGAATCCGACTGCCGGAAGAATACCGCCGGCAACCTCAAGCCCGTGTGTGATAACGGCAGGCAGTGCGTTTACAAAGTCAGCCATCGGCTGCTGTGCAACATAGGTACACAGGAATGCCAGTGCTCCATAGGTCAGTGAGATAATGGTCATGGTTGTGAAGTTGATGCGGCGGATTCCCTTTACATCAGCCTCTGCAGCACACTTGTCGGCTTTTCCCATAAAGAATGAGAAAGCGGAATAATAGAACAGAATGACATACTGTCCCAGGAAAGAGAATGGCAGACAAAGACCCAGAGCAGCTTTTGGATCACAGCCGGTTGTATACGCCAGTACTGTCCCCATCAGACCTGCGAATACAGGGTTTGGCGGCTGCGTACCACCGGCCGGTGTCAGCCCTGCGAATGCAAGCTCAATCAATGCACCAACCTTCAGCCCCAAGGTAATATCACCCAAAATCAGTCCCGTCAGTGTCGAAACGATCAGCGGACGGAAGATAAAGAACGCTTCGAGGAAGAAATCAAGACCGACGATAATCGTCATAATGGTCAGTAGGATTCCCTGTAAAAGTGTAATCTCCATATTACTTTCATCTCCTTTTCAGTTTTTGCTATTCAATAGCGGATTTCGGATCTCCCGGTACATCCTGTGCATACACATTGATGCCCTTTGATACCAGATACTTCAAATCATCCATGTCTTCATCATCGACATAGACCTTCTTAGTCATAGCGCGTTTCCCTTCGGAGAAATGCATGTTTCCCACATTTACCTCCTTCAGATCAACACCGGCCTCCACCAGACGGCGGACATCCTTCGGCGTACGGCATACGATAAAGATTTTCTGTTCCGGTGCTGCCCTGCCAATGATGGCAGCCGTTTTTTCAATCGTGAAGAAACGGATTCCCACACCGGATGATTTTGCAGTGACACTCATCAGTGACTGCTGGATTCTGTCCTCTGCAGCAGTGTCATCCGCCACAACAATCAGATTGGCTCCCAGCGTCTTTGTCCATGTGACCCCAACTTGTCCATGTACCAGACGGTTGTCAATTCTTGTTAATAGAATATTCGGCATATATTCCACCTCCATTCACTTTTATAATCAGCAAGAAACGTGCCAACTTTCTGTCGCAGCACGTTTCGCTTGATTTATTTAGGGTTTTTGAAGTAATTCAATACATAAAGTGCTTCCGGCGCCGGAAGTTCGACACTATATCTCATTTCCACGCCACTAAAGGCATCCTTGACCTTGTCAACACGATCCTTTTTACCTTCTACTGCCTTTTCCATACCCTCCACATGCTCAATTCCCTGTTTCAGGATCAGGCGTTCGATCAGACAGCTGATATGTACATACAGGCCAACCTTACGGGTGGCATCCAGCTCCTCGTTCAGATCCTCCTCCAGATTTTCCACAATTTCCTCCACATCGTCGATAATCTTTTCTCCGTTCAGAATAGTCAGATGATTCACGATATTGGACAGAGTGAAATTCTTTGTAATATTCTGATTGAACGCCTCCAGATCGACAGCTCCCAGATACCGCTGCATCAGCTGTTCCAGAACGCCGATTTCATCGTTCATCATAACACTTTCAATCGCCATAAACGGAATGCCGCTCACCTTGGGATCCAGCGTTCCGACAATCAGCTCCACCTGATACCGGTTGAAGATGGAATCACGGTTCCCGTTTTCCACCAGCTGCTGATAATTATAGGGGATGATTTCCAGATCGATTTTGCGTGGCAGGGAGCCCTCCAGCAGCTCACTGATTTTTTTCGCTGCCCCAAAGCCGGTGGCACAGATGGAAAGGATGGCAGATTTCTTTTTTCTGCTTTTCAGATAGTGTGTAGAAAGCTGATGGTGCTCCTTCACCAGCTGTAAAATTTCCTCCACGCGTTTTCCCTGCATGATGTAGTTGCCGACCTCCAATGCCATAGCGGTAGATACATTGTTGATCAGCGCAATATTATAATCGGACATCGGCTTGATTCTTGTATAGATTTCCTCCAGACTTCCCATATCCACCAGAAAAATCAGTTCGTGTATGGTTCCCTTGCGCTTCAGATAATCATCTGCCAGCTGCGCCACCTTATCGATGGTGATATTGATTTCCATGTCGATACCGTCAAACACATACTGCCCCAGCATACGGTTCGCTGTATCCGCAATACTGCTTGCGGTGGAGTAGCCATGGCATAGAATAACACCGACACAGGAGCTGACCTCTTCATTCTGATAGCCCGCAAATGCGATGGCGATAATCACCAGCAGCAGCTCATCCAGCTCCAAATCCAGATTCAGACGCACATTCTCCACAATTTCCTCTGCTATATGGAAGATTCTCGGCATTCGCTCCTGAACCTCCTCCACCAGCGCTTTTACCGTTTTCTGATGCGCACTGATCCAAACATTGGCATCGGTTGCACATTTTGAATATTCAACAAGGATGCGGGAATAGATTTTGATTTCATTATTCGGTATGTTGATGGAGTATTTATTCATGACGATGGAATAGATTTTATCCAGCAGCTTCAACAGGTATGCCTCGCTCGTATTTTTCTGATAGCGGTTATGAAACATGACATAATCAATATAGCTTTGTATGAGAATTCCGGTTTTTTCCATATACGCAGGAAAGGCATTTGTCGAGGTTTGATATCCCTCATACTGCGTGACCAGCTGACTGTACAGATGCAGCAGCGGGGACGCCTGATTCAGCGAGCCCTTGAGCCGCTCGATTGGTATCATAGCCTCCTGCATGCCATGAGTGGAGGATTTCAGCTGCACGGAGGTAAGGGATGGAAAGATATAATCCGGCAAATCAGCCACCTGTATTTTCAGCTTCGGCTCTCCCTGATGGACGAGGAAGGAATTTGCACAGGCTGCCTTGATGGCATTTTTCAATGCCCCGACATTGCCGATAAACTCAAAATCCATCAGACTCTGATAGGCGAGATTGCTGATGAGGATTTCTTTACCAAGGCGTTTGCTCTCCTTTGTGAAAATCGTGTAGATCAGCTCCCGCTTTTCAATCAGCGGACGATCCTTCAATGCCGGAACAGTAATCGTTATCGGAATTCTTCGTAGCAGGGTCTTTAACAGAACATTCTGCGGGTCCTCCGTTGTTGCGAAAACCAGTCGGCATTTGGAATAATACCAGTTTTCATTATCCCCGACCTTGTGATACATGCCCTTGTCCATAAAGAAAAACAGCTTTTCCTGACATTCCGCCTTCAAACAGTGCACCTCATCCAGAAACAGCAATCCGCCGTCTGCCAGTGAAATCAGCCCGGGGTTATCCTCATCCGCTCCGGTATAGGCTCCCTTTACATTTCCGAACAGATTGGTTGTCAGCAGCTCCGGATTATTTGCATACTCCGAGCAGTTTACCGCCACAAATTTCTTGTTCTTTCCGATAATATTCTGATTCACCGCATATTCATACATCATGGAGGCAATCATGCTTTTCCCCGTACCGGTCGGACCGTTGATCAGAATCGGCAGGCCTCCGGGATAGGATACTGCCGCCTTGCAATGCTCCACCACACTGGATAGAGAATTGTTACAGCCGATCAGCTGTTCAAAATCCTGTGCATCTCCCACCAGCTCCTGCGCAAGCTGTTCAAATGAATCAAAGGTGCATTTGGTCACAACACCGCTCCGTTTGTTTTCCACAGCCTCACGTACAAAAAAGTATACCGGACGGGAATTGATTTTGATTACATCCCCTGTCTTTACCCTTTCATTCAAATACTGGGATACCGTATTGCGACTGATATGCAGTGCATCAGCAATACTGACTGCTGTAAATCGCGTGTGCTCCTCTATGGCATATTCCTCACAGCGTTTTTTCAATTCTTCAAATACGATTTCCTTCATTGCGTTGTTCCTGCCTTTCCATTCTCAACATGCATGTATACAAAAGCGAAGACCATTTACCTTCTCCGCTTCATTGTCTCGTAATCAAGCTCACTGAATTTCTCAACAGCCGATCCGGGAACATCCTGATAGAATACCTCTGTCCCCTGTGAAATCATATAGTTTATGTCCTCAATATCCAGCTGTGTAAGATATACCTTTCGGTTAAATGCGACTCTCCCCTTTTCATAATGCATATTGCCGACATTGACACGCTTCAATTCAATTCCCGCTTCCACCAGCAGACGCGCCTCATGCGGTGACTGTACGACAACGAACAGCTTTTGATGACTTGTGTTGTCATTGTATGCACGGATAAAGTCATGTACTGTATAAAAGCGGATCTGACGGCTTGCGGCAGAGGCAACACTCTGCATCAGCTTCTGTGCAAAGCTGCTGGCGGCAGTCAGGTTATCCACAACAACAATCGTGTCAATATTTAAGGTACTTCCCCATGTAAGACCAACCTGTCCATGGACAAGCCGGTTGTCAATTCTAGTCAATTCAATTCTTGCTTTCATATGAACCACCTCATTTCTTTCATTTTAACCCATTTTCCAAAGAAATGATATCCTAAAAAAAATTATAATACAAGCACAGGTACATGCTGTAAATCCATAACAGCTACGAAAGACTGCCTTTTCATCAGATTCGGAATATGCCCCCTGCTTACAAAATCGAATATGCGCATAGTATAACCGTTTTACCATATCAGAAAGAGAATTCACCTTCCGAAATGATAACTATCTATATCGGAATGCCCTGTGATCTGAATCATGAACTGTACAGTATGTAAATCTTTCTATCCTGATGTCGAAAAGCCGTACAGGCTCGCTACCACACGCAAGCTAAAAAAAGACATACTGTTTTACACAATATGCCTTTCTGTTTCCTTATGGATGCAGCTGACCGTACAGCTGACAATAGGTTTCCGCACTCTTTGCCCAGCTGACATCTGTATTCATCGCATTGCGGACAAGAATCTTCCAGTCCTCCTTACGATTATAATAGACATCAATGGCATTGTACATCACCTGAAGCATTTCATCAGAGTTGTAATTTGCGAAGCTGAAGCCGTTACCTGTTTTCTCAAATTCGTTATACGGTGTTACCGTATCCTTCAGACCTCCGGTTTCACGTACCAGCGGCAGTGTACCGTAGCGCATGGATATCAGCTGTGAGATTCCACACGGTTCAAACAGGGATGGCATCAGGAACAGATCACATGCACCATAGATGCGATGTGCCAGAGAATCATTGTATCCCTTGTAGAATGCAATTTTCCCTTTGTTTCCTGCTTCCAGCTGCGCCATCTTTTCCTCAATGCTTGCCTCTCCGCTTCCTAAAACAGCAAGCTGAATCGGCATAGCACAGATTTCAGAGAGCTTTTCCATCATCAGATAGAAGCCCTTCTGCCAGGTAAGACGGGAAACAACACCGATCAGCAGTACATTCTGATCCACATTCAGACCGAGCTCCTTCTGCAGTGCTTCCTTATTCAAGCCCTTGGCTTTCTTTACATTCACCTTGTTGTAGTGATATGGAATTTCCGGATCATTCTTCGGATCCCAGTATTCAATATCAATACCGTTTGTGATTCCCCACAGGTCATATTTACGAATATTCAGCACCATTTCCAGATGCTCGCCGTACTGCGGCGTCAGAATCTCCTGAGAATATGTAGGGGAAACTGTTGTCACCTTGTCCGCATACAGAATACCGGACTTCATGAAACTGATTCCACCGTCGTAGCGTACATTTCCGTTGTCATAAATTCGATAATCCAGTCCCAGACAGCTGTCCAGCATTTCCACACCGAAGTTCCCCTGATAAGCCAGATTGTGAATCGTATAAACAAAGCGGATATTGCGATAGCGTTCATCAAAGCTGTGACCTTCCTTGCACATAGCAGGAATCATACCGGTATGCCAGTCATGACAGTGCATGATTTCCGGGAAGTAATTCAGCTGATTGCACATTTCAATGACAGCCTTCTGGAAATAAGCAAAGCGTTCCCCGTCATCAATATGTCCATACATTTCTTCACGCTCAAAGTATCCCTTGTGCTCAACAAAATAGAATTTTACATCCTTGCGCATGGTTGACCAGATATTTACCGGTACCTCATGATACGCAATACTCACGGAAAACTGAGCCTCCAGCGTAAATTCATGGTGAAATTTCTGAGCAATTTTCAGGTACAGCGGCATGATAACACGCACCTCATGACCCTTTTTAGCCAGCTCATTCGGCAGGGAGCCGATTACATCTGCCAGTCCTCCGCTTTTAATAAAGGGAAGACCCTCGGCAGCAACCATCAATATTCTTGCCATTAAATTTTATCATTCCTTTTCACGTACAGCGGAGTGTCGGCAAGGCCCAGCAGTTCTTTTTTACGGACGATTCTTGCTTTCTTATCCACTACTACATTTTCAATATGCACATCTTCACCGATCATGGCACCCGGAAGGATCACACAGTTTTTCACAACTGCCCCCTTCTTGATAATCGCACCACGTCCGATAACACTGTTTTCAATATCACCCTCTACCAGACATCCGTTGGAAACCATACTGTTTTTCACACTGACACCTGAATAGTACTGTGTAGGACAGGAATCGTTGGTTCTTGTATAAACCGGCCAGTCTGTATGGAACAGATCCATCGCCTTATCATAGTCCAGCAGATCCATATTGGCATTGTAGTAGCTCTTGAAGTCATTGATACATGCCACAAAGCCACGATGTGCAACACCACGGATATCCAGCTCCGCACACTCATCGTTTACGATATCACGGAACCAGTACAGGGAAGAGATATTCGCTGCCTTCTTAACCAGATCCATGAACAGCTCCTTGCTCAGGATATAGGTTTCCAGAGAAATCGTTCTGGATTTAGAGTTTCCGCGATTCTTCTCCAGAGACAGAACACCCTTCTGCTTGTTCAGATTCACAACATCACAGTTCACAAAGGATTCCTTTGCATTATCCACATTCTGATACAGCATAGTGATATCCGCACCGCTTTCGATATGCGTATCCAGCAGCGCACTGAAGTCCTGACGGAAAACAAAGTGACTCGGTGTCAGAACAACGTAAGGATAATTGGCATCCTCGATTGCCTGCATGTTGTACATATAAGAATTGATATCATTGCTGTAGAAATCATTTTCATCCATGCTTTTTGCCGGCAGGATGTGCAGCTTTCCACGCTTGGAGTTAATGTTGTAATGACGTCCGGTACCCAGATGCTCCAGCAGAGATCTCGGATTTGTTTTTACAAACACCTTGATATGATTTACACCGGAATTACTCAGATTAGAAATTGGAAAGTCGACCAGACGATATCTTCCCAGGAATGAGAAGGCGGATACCGGGCGATAATCCTGCATACCTTTGACCTGTACATTAGGTCCTTCATAATTAACAATACCGATTGCATTGCACATATTACTCACCCCTCACTCTCTTGCTGATCAGTTCGATTTCTTCACTGTTCGGATCACCTACGACAGCACCGGCATCAATCTTGACACCCTGCATAACGATGGCACGGTGAATGACGGCACCCTCGCCGACCTCCACATCCGGTAACAGAACCGAATCATTGACCTTTGCATTTTTTGAAACCTTCACGTTTGTGAACAGGACTGAGTTGTTGATTTCACCATTGATGACACATCCCTGGTTGATATATGCGTTATCCACCTTGCCGCTCGGTCCGATATAATGCGGCACGGTTGATACATCCTCTGTATAGATTTTCCAGTTTGGATCATTCAGATCCAGCTCGTTGTTTTTGCTCAGCAGGTCCATGTTTGCTTCCCACAGGGAATCCACGGTTCCTACATCCTTCCAGTAACCCTTGAATTTCCATGCATACAGACGCTTGTTCTCCGCAAGCATGGCAGGAATAATATCCTTTCCGAAGTCATGGTTGCTGTTAGGATCATCCATATCTGCGACCAGCATTTTTCGCAGCTGCTTCCAGTTAAAGATATAGATACCCATGGAAGCCAGATTGCTCTTCGGATGCTCCGGCTTTTCCTCGAATTCCACGATACGGTCTGTTTCATCCGTGTTCATAATACCGAAGCGGCTTGCTTCCTTCATCGGAACCGGTAATACGGCGATCGTTGCATCCGCATCACATGCCTTGTGATGGGAAAGCATCTTGGAATAATCCATCTTGTAGATATGATCTCCCGACAGAATCAGAACATACTCCGGATTGTTGCTGTCGATGAAATCGATATTTTGTGAGATTGCATCTGCAGTTCCGCGATATACGTCAAATGCTGCTCCGTCTTTCTCACGAGGCGGCAGTACGTATACACCACTGTCTTTTGCATCCAGTCCCCAGCGCTGTCCAGCTGCTGCATAGGAATTCAGCAATACACTCTCATACTGTGTCAGTACCCCGACAACGTTGATGTTGGAGTTGGCACAGTTGCTCAGCGGGAAGTCAATAATTCGATATTTCCCTCCGTAATACACTGCAGGTTTTGCAATCTTCTTGGTCAAGGCATACAGTCGTGTTCCTCGGCCTCCGGCTAGTATCATAGCCAGCATGTTGTTTTGTCTCATGTAAATCCCCCCTTAGGAATTTTTTCTATATATTAAGTATAATGATTTTCAACATAAATTTCCACCCTTTTTGTAAGAAAAATGAACTTTATGTATGCGTTTTCAGCTTTTCGGGCATAAATGACGCCAAAAGCAAAAACACGCGGAAAAGTCAAGTCAAAATTTCATTGATTTTTTTCTGGTTTTCATGAAATTTATGCTCAATCTTATACTCGCATGTTCATTATATTATCGTATGCGGCAGATTATTCCAAGAAAAACAATCTGCCAAATACTTCCTTTTTCAGACAAAGTCGTACATGTTGAGAAGGTCATCGACCGTTGTGTTCTTTCTTTCTTCCCCTTCCAGCACCTTGACGATTTTCCCTTCATTCAGAATAATCGTCTTGTTGCCGTATTCCAGTGCCTGCTTCATGTTGTGCGTAATCATGAGCGTAGTGATATGGTTCTCCTTTACAATTCTCTCTGTAATATCCATGACAGAGGCGGCCGTTTTCGGATCGAGCGCCGCCGTATGTTCATCCAGCAGAAGAAGCTTCGGTGTGACGATCATGGACATCAGCAGTGTCAGTGCCTGCCGCTGCCCGCCACTCAGCAATCCCACGGTTGTGGAAATGCGATCCTCCAGACCAAGTCCCAGCTCCTTCAGCTTTTCGATAAAAAAGCTTCGATCCCCTTTTTTTATTGCCCGGCTCAGCGTCGTTCTCTTGCCGCGGCTGTATGCCAGCCCCAGATTCTCCTCAATGGTCATGTGCGGGGCCGTCCCTTTCAGGGGATCCTGAAACAGGCGGCCGATTTCTCTTGCCCGTTTGTATTCGGGATAAGCTGTGATATCCTTTCCATCCAGCAAAATTGTCCCGGAGTCACACGGTATCGTTCCACTGATTACGTTTAGCAGCGTGCTTTTTCCGGCACCGTTGGTCCCCAGCACACTGATAAAGTCACCATCCTCCACATGGAAGGACAGATGATCCAGAGCCTTTCGTTCATTGACGGTATTGGCATGAAAGGTTACACTGATATCCTTTAAATCAAGCATGCGTCCCCCTCCTTCTCTTTTTCAGATGCGGCAGTGATATCGCCAGTGCCACAAGAGCTGCGGAGAACAGGTTCAAATCGCTTGCACCGATTCCCAGCTGCAGGGCAACGGTCAGGATAAACCGGTAGACGATTGCGCCCACAACGACAGCCGCAAATTGAAAGCCCAGTGTTTTTCTGCGGATAAATGCCTCACCGACAATGATGCTCGCCAGACCGACAACCATCATACCGATTCCTCCGCTCACATCCGCAAAGCCCTGATTCTGTGCGAAGACTGCACCACCCAGCGCCACTAGGGCATTGGCAAGTGCGATACCCATGATTTTCATCAAATCCGAGTTGATGCTGCTGGCACGCACCATCGCTTCATTGTCACCAGTTGCCCGAAGACTCATTCCCAGCTGTGTTTTCAAAAACAGATACAGCAGAAGGATCAGAAGGATGAGAAGCCCGGCAATCATTACACCATAGGCATGATCACCAAGCACTGCCTCCAGCGGTGTAAAGATGGTTTTCTTTCCGAACAGGGATACATTCGGCATGCCGTTCAGTATTTTCAGGTTGACGGAATACAGGGCTGTCATTGTCAGTATACCGGCAAGCAGGGACTGCACCTTGCATTTGGTCTGCAGCAGACCGGTTACCAGCCCCGCAAGACCTCCGGCAAGGAACGCCATGAGTGTACCAATAAACGGGTGAGCATTCATTGCGAATACGGCAGATACCGCACATCCGGTTGTAAAGCTCCCGTCAATCGTCAGATCGGGAATATTCAAAACGCGGAAGGAAATAAACACCCCCAGCGACATGATGGAAAATATCATGCCGAGTATCACCGCATCCTGTATGGTTGATAATGCCATAACCCTCATCCTCTCTTCTACTATACTGTTACCTGTACCGCTTACTTCTTACATCAGCCCTATACTCCTTACAGATTTTTTCATACGGCTGTATGGCTGTATGATACAGATTCCATTACGAACTGTGTATTACTTTCTTTAACTGTTTAGATTCCGTCCTGTTTATCAATAGAAATCTGTACCCAGCACGATTATCTTCCTTTTATATATCTTTTATATCCTTATATATGACAGGCCTGTTCCTATTGTGCACAGGCTTACATCATGACCAGATTTTTGCTGTTTTCTACATCCTTTGGAAGCTGAATGCCCAGTGTCTCCATCGTTTTCTCATTTACATAGATATTCAGATTATCCTTGAAGACCTTAACCGGCAGATTCTCCACATCCTCGCCCTTCAGAATTTTATCCGTCATTCTTGCCGTTTCCTTGCCAAGCTCTGTGTAATCAATACCAACCGTCGCAAAGCCGCCGTCACTTACCATGGAATCAGCACCTGTATATACCGGAACCTTCTTCTTGTTTGCAGTTTCCACAAGAGCACTCATAGAGCTTGCCACCGTGTTATCGTTTGGTGCAAAGATCGCATCACATTTATCGGTAAGCACACTGACTGCGCTCTGAATCTCCGTGATGTTTGCGCCGCTTCCCTCCACCAGCTTGATATCGTGTTTTTTACAGAATTCCTTTGCCTTTGCCAGATTGCTTACGGAATTCGCTTCGGAGCTGTTGTAAATAAAGCCCAGTGTCTTCAGATTAGGGTCTACCTTCAATGCGAGATCGAGTATCTGATCCACCTGAATTTCATCGCTTGTCCCGGTAATGTTGTTGTTTGGTTTTTTCAGATCATCCATCAGACCTGCGCCTACCGGATCGCTGACTGCGGAGAATACGATTGGAATATCCTTGCTGTACTTCGCTGCCGCCATAGCTGTCGGTGTTGCAATTGCCACGATGACATCACTCTTGTTTCCGGCAAATGTTGACATGATGGAATTCAGCGTGTTCTGCTGCCCGCCGGCATCCTTGAAGTCCAGCTTGATATTTTCTCCATCCTTATAGCCCAGTGCCTCCATCTCTGCCTTGAAGCTGTCACGAATCGTATTCAGTGACTTATGCTCTACAATCTGCGCTACCGATACCACCGGTATTTTTTTCTCAGTTTTCGTATCCTCCTTGCTTCCACATCCTGTTAATACGCCTGCACATAATAGAAATGCAGCTGCTGCCTTACATAATTTTTTCATGACATGTTGTCCTCTCTTTCATTGTGTTGTTTTGTTTCCTTCGTTTATATGACGTCTGTTTTCCCTTATGCCATCGCCATTCCTCTGTGCTCTGTAACACAATGACCACCTCCCTTATATAAAAAAAGCACCCGTCCAAAAGTCTGTTGACTTCAGGACAGATGCTGTTAGGTTCATCTGCGGTACCACCTGATTTGATCGTTCCACCTATTGGAAACCATCCTCTCATCAAAATGCCGACACATTTCTAGCCCTGTAACGTAGGCATACGTCTTGGATACTGAGCTGCGCCGTTCACCTTGCCCTCCAGAGTCCATTTACAAAACTGCATTTCTGCCGCGATTCCACCATCCGCGTGCTCTCTATAAGCGCATCTTTCTGCTTGATCTCTCTGTCTTTGGTTTCCTATAGGATACACCTCTTCTTTTTGCTTGTCAACACTTTTTCTGAAATTTTACATTTTTTATTCTGAAAATATTTTCACCATTTACAGGAACAGCGTCTGTCTGCTTACAGCTGCATCGTCTCTGTGTAATCAGGTGAATGTGCTTCCCTATGTAATGTCTGCATTCACAGAAGCCTACTGCCTGGCGGGCGGGCAAATGGTGATGCGTTGGAGATAATAGAGCCATATCTGTTTTGCCTAGCCGTGTTCTCCCTGCGATTTTCCATACAGATGAAATCCGTTCCATAGCTGCAGGATGGCAGTTACAGCAGTGATACAAAAGACAGCACCAGATTGCTGCATATATGCTTCCTTGCAGGAAATCGCTGTCAGGATACCACAGATAAAAGCAAGCACAGCGGTCAGCCCGAGCTGCTTCCAGCCGATTTCCATATACTGCAGACCGTGAATTCTCGTATCGTAATACATATTTTGTATAAGCTGCAAAATGAAAGCAAGCGGAAGGGCAATCAGCCACAGATTGGTTGTACCCGGTAGCCAGGGAAATAAAAGAAAGCCGGTAACGCCCAGCATGCACTGGATTACTCCCAGCAATAGGAAGGGCTTTCGGATATATACATATGGACACATTTCGTTTGTATATTCCATTTCTGCCTCCTCATGGTGCATACGTTTTCGTAGTACCGTGCGCTGACTTTGCAGGCGCACCATCTGCATATCAAGCTCATGAATCAGCTGTTCATAGACCTGAGGTGCATATTCTTCCTCTATAAGGATTGCACGTATTTCCTTTATATGCAGTCCCATCTGCCGCATGGCATGAATATCTCGCAATGTTTTCAGGCAGTCTTCATCATAATCGCGGTAGCCGTTTTCCAGCTTTACCGGCTTTACAAAGCCCTGATCCTCATAATACTGTACAGCCTTCCTGCTAAGACCGCTTTTCTCCATAACTTCTTTCAACAGCATTACTCTGTCCTTTCTGGCTTTCCAAGCTGCCTTCCCTTTTGAATCACAGGCAGCCCTTTTTTTACCTGCAAGTCATACTATGAAAGCATAACCGTACAATACATCCTTCCTGTTTTTTTACGTAACTCTTTCTCTGATATTCTATAGCAGTGTTGTTTGCAGGACAAGCCCTTTTGCAGTATTCATGTAAGCTTCAGGAGAGTTCCTATATTTTCTATGAGACTGCGATCGTTCTTTTACTGTATGATGAAGCAAAGCAGCTTTTTCTCCCTATTCGCTTTATAAAGCATGAAAAAGGATGCACTCTTCACGTATTCCAAGCAAAGCATTGCATCCACGGTATCCGCATTTGCAGGCAGCTGCACCATTTGGTATTCAATAAGGGAACACGAGTAGAAAGGCCATACCATCCGCTTCCTTTTCGGCGAAAATTTCCCCATTCATACGCCGCATGATTTCCCGGCATATATAAAGTCCAAGACCGTTGCCCTGCTTCCCCTCGCTGTTGCTGGCACGAAAGAAGCTTTCAAATATATGATGAAATTCGGTGTCATTCACTGTATTTCCAGTGTTAAAAATACGAATCAGCTGACAATAGTCCTCTTCATAGCACGATATTTCTATCCTTCTTCCATCTCCGTATTTCAAGGCATTTTCCATAATGTTTTCCACGACCTCAAAGCTGCGCTCCAGATCTCCCTTCAGCAGCAGGTTTTCATAGGGCTTTACCACCAGCTCCATACGCCGCAGTCGCAATGGCTCTTTATAAGCGTGAGCAGCCTTGTCGATCAGCTCCTTCAAATAGAATTCACTGTTTTGGACCTGTATATCCAGTATGTCGTGACGGGACTGCTTCATGATTTCTTCGACATAATGTTCAATTTCCTTCCCCTTTTCCTGTATCTGATGAGCTGCGTGTACATTTTGTGCCTCATCCGTATACAGATGCTCCTCCAAAGCCCGCGCGTACAGCTGGATGGTGTTCAGCGGTGTCTTAATATCATGTGACAGAGAAAGCAGCAGCTTCTTCTTTTCCTTTTCCAGCTCCAGCTGACGCCTTCTGGAAGTATCCAGCGAATCCTTCAACTGTCCGATTCCAAGCAGGAAATCATGTGCATATCTGCTTTTTTCCTCCTTCACGATCCCCTTCCAATGTCCCTTCGCAAGCTCACCGGGAAGCTTACGCACTCGATCAAAGGGCTTTAACAGGTGCTTTCTCAGATAGAGAAGAACACCCAGCAGCATTGCGAACAAAGCGGCGAGAGACAGTTGTGTGCGCAGCATCAGTCCGTTGGTATCCACAAGCGAGCGATGATAATCAAAGCGCAGATATCCTGTCAGCTTTTGCTTTCTGTAGACGGGTGCCACATGCATCTCCAGATTATTTCCCTCCTGGAAAAAGGCAGAGGCTGTTTCTCTGTTTCCTTCCTCTGCGGACAGCCATTGCAGCTTTTCGATATGCGGATAGCTGTTCCGTGCGATATCCTCAGCCTTCGTACCCTTTTCCACCTGCTGCAGGATACGATTGATTTCCACACGATATGCATGGTCCATGGTTTCCTCCATCTGCAGAATACTCCACCCGAGAAAGGCTGCAATGCCCAGATACAGCAGGAAACAGGAAAGGATCAGGATATTATACTTCTTCAAAGCGATACCCCACGCCCCAGACTGTTTTAATCCGCTGCGGCTGTTTTGGATTCTTCTCTATTTTGTCACGCAGCATTTTGATATGAACGGTCAGTGTCTGCTGTTCACTGAAGCTGTCCATGCCCCATATGCTTGCGAAAATATATTCCTTGCGCAAGGTCTTCCCTGCGTTGGATACCAGCAGTGTCAACAGCTCGAATTCCTTCGCGTTCAGCTCCATAAGACTTCCATCCAAAAAGGCTCTGTGCTGTGCACGCTCAATGACCACACCGCAGCAGGATATGGTTTCCTTGCGATGCAAATCGGATGTACGCTGTAAAACAGCACGTATTTTGGCGGCAAGTATTTGCGGATCTACAGGCTTTTCGATATAATCATCCGCCCCCAGCTCATAGCCGTTCAGCTGATCATTTCGATCCTTTCGCGCACTCATTATCAGTATCGGAACCGCTTTATGCTCCCGCACTTTTTTGCATACCGTAAAGCCATCCATATGGGGCAGCATGATATCAAGCAGCAGCAGACGTACCTCTGTCTGTGCAAGATAGGAAAGCGCAGCCTCCCCGCTCTCCACATGATGCAACTGAAATCCATCCCGCTTTAAAAAGCTTACGATCAGCTGGGCAAGCTCACGGTGATCCTCTACAAGTAATATATCTATCATAGGCAATTACCATCCTAACGTTATCAGCCATTCATTTAATCTGCGCTCACGCTTGCGGATATCCGTACAGTCTTCCCATGCGCCAAGCTGCATTTCATCCCGGATATTTCCGTCCTCGATATACAGCACACGGTCACAGCGTGAGGCTACCTTCATATCGTGGGTTACCAGCAGTATGCTTGTCCCTTCCTTATGAATACGGTTCAGCTCCTCCATCACCTCATGAGAGCTCTGCTTATTCAGGGCACCTGTCGGCTCATCCGCAAACAGAATACGCGGATGATTGATCAGGCTGCGACAGATACAGGCACGCTGCAGCTGTCCTCCGGATACCTCATTCACATCGTTATCCGCAATTTCACTGATGCCAAGCTTCTGCATGAGCTTTGCGGCATAGGCATTGATTTCTTTTCTTCCCTGCTTCGTTCTTCCCTTTACAGACTGATAGGCCGGTAAAATAATATTATCATAAACGGACAGGTTTTTCAGCATATACATCTGCTGGAAGACAAATCCCATTTCCTCCAGGCGCAGATCGCTGATTTCATTGCGGCTCATATCCGTAAGCTCACGCTCAAAGAATTTCACACTTCCGGCTGTCGCACTGTCCATCCCGCTGATGGTATACAGCAGGGTTGTCTTACCGGAGCCGGATGGTCCCATGACGGCGATCATTTCCTTTTCTTCCAATGTCAGATTGACATTTCTCAATACGTTGTTCTGTCGTTTATTTACGATATATGTCTTACACAGATTGCTTACTGTTATTCCACTCATAATAGCTTCCTCCTTATTCCATATTGTTCATTTCACGTATATGGATACGCTTGATTTGACCGGTAGCAAATATCGTTGCACAGATGATTCCCAGCAGCAGTACACCCGGATATATCAGATAAACCTGTACCGGATCTATCTGGATATGCACATCCGCACCCATGATGGCGAAGATCGGCTCCAGCATGAAGCGGTTACTGAGCATGGACAATGGAACTGCCGCAAGCATGGATACCAGGGCAACCAGAATCATCCGAATCACCTGCCAGCTGCGAATACTGCTGTTACGGAATCCAATACTCTTCATCATAGCGATTTCTCCCTTTTCACGTACGATGAACAGCTTTTCCATCAAGAGTGTAATCAGCATAATAACAGCACAGAGCATAGCAGTCATCGGAATCAGAAGCTCACTCAGAGATTCCTGAATACCGCCGATATTGCGATCGACAATTTCTTGAGCCGTATACCATTCATAATCAGGAAACTGCTTTTGCAGGGTATCCTTCAGCTCCGTTTGACTCTTGTCTGTCTTCATGTCGACATTGACATTCCAATACTCAAACATGTCCACCTTACTTAGATCAAGCTTTGCATTCAGACGGGCACTGCTTCCCAGCTGCATATAATCGGCGTAGCTTCCTGTAATGATAAACTTGTAGGTTTCACCGTTCAGATCGGCCTCTATACGATCTCCGATATGCCAGTTGTTATCCTCCAGAATGAGGCGGGAGAAGGCAATTTCGTTTTCCAGCACAGGAGCACTGCCTTCCAGATAATCCAGATATTCCGTATTGCGCCCCTGTATTTGCAGGGACATGATTTTCGTATTGCCCTTTTTTCCGGGAGTATGAAACGGCAGGAAGTAAATGGAGGAGGCCGTCAGCTCAGCATCATAGCCCTTTTCCTTCATTTCCCGCTCCACACGCTGCATTCCCTTTTTCAGCTGTGCGGAGTTTCTGTATGCGGAATCCTGTTTCCCTTCAATTTTCTTTATATATACAGCACTGTCTGTATTCACGGTGAATTTGGATGCCATTTCACTGCTCTGCATGGTATTGATGGTATTCAGTGGAATTGTGATCAGAACAAAGCTGATACAGAAGGTAATCAGCAGCAGGGCATAGCGTTTCAGATGCGTCAGCATGTCATTGATACCCAGATATGCGGGAACACGCAGATATTTCTGTTTGAACAAATACAAGGCCGACGCTTTCGCAAAGCTCTCTCCGCTGTGTCCGCCCCGAATAGCGGATATCGCAGTAATGCGGCTCAGCTTTCGTGTACAGTTCATACAGAACAGCATGACCAGAAAGATGATCAGCAGGGTACAGAGAATATTTACAAAGAAGTTAACACCGCTGTCCTCCATAATCATATTCACACTGACTCCCGCCACCATGATACGACTGATCGGTACGCTGATCAACAGACCGAGGAAAGCTCCGCTGCTGACAAGAAATGTATATTTCACAAGATACAGGCGCCGTATTGCCTTATCCCTCAGGCCAATCGCCTTCATGATGCCGATTTCGCGATACTCCTCTTCCATTGTGAACAGCAGGGTAAAGCGAAGAACCAGCAGAGCAATCAGAATCATGCAGATGCCTACAAGAATTAACAGAGCCGCAAGAATCAGATCAAAGGAATAAATCATGGAATACATACTGCGCGACACCGTATTCAAAACGGATGGAAAGCTTTGCAGATTCTGTGCTTCCGTAAATTCGGATATGGAGCTTACATTGATGAAGTATAACGCATACGTCTGTTCACTGCCCGCTTTTTTAAATTCTCTATACATATCCGAATTCATAAAGATTCTTGACATACCAACCATATCATTTCCGAACGCCGCATCCTTTACCACGGTTTTCAGAGTAAAGGTCTTATCTCTTCCGTTCAGGCTTATACGCACCTTATCGCCGACCTTCAAATCGTTTTTATCCATCAGAAAGGCAGGCATTCCTATCTCATCATCCTGCAGATGAAGAGCTCCCCCATTCGGATCAAAGCCCTTGCAATAGTCACTGCTTTCCTCGGACAGGAAAAGACTGAGTCCTTCCGCGTTAAACTTCTTTCCATTCTCCCTGTGCAAATTTTTCTGTTCCACAGAGAGCATTTCCTGATAACCGTAATCCTTCACACCCGGAGCCTCGGTTTCTATCCATTTCATGATCTTCTCTTTTTCCCCGGAATTTACTGCCACCAGATTCACATCCGGTATATTTGCATAATCCATGTAGTAATCCACAGAGGAGCTTACAACAAGAATATTATTTACACTGCTTGCAAGAAATACCGTCGCAATGGTAATAAACAGAAACAGAATCAGATTGACACTCTTTCTATGCATTAAATCTTTTTTCAACATTCGTTTCAGCATTGCCGTCACACCCTTTCTACAAGCTAAGAATACCGCAGTCTTTCTTAAAAAATCCTTAAATACCGAAGAAAGCTTTCATCCCTACCATTTATTCACATATATTCTTTTTCAATCAGATTCAGCCACATTTATTTCAATATCAGCCATATATTTTCATAAAGAAAGCAGAAGCTGTTCTGAACCTCTGCGGATGCTCCTGCTTTGTATTCATCTTTGAAAAGGATGGCGCAGGTATGATCTTTGTACACTATTTATGATATGGATTGTTGTTCTGTATCATAAAGGCACGATAAATCTGTTCCAGTACGAGCACTCTTGTCATCTGATGGGTAAAGGTCAGATCACTCAGCTTCCATTTCCAGTTACAGCGATCATAGACATTTTTGCCAGGTCCAAGGGAGCCTGCGATAACGAATGTAAGGTTACTGGTCTGATAGGTCTGTAGCTGATCAAGCTTTTTGGAAAACCGCTCACTATCCACCATTTCTCCCCATAAATCGAGAAGGATTACATATTCCTGCTCTTTTATTTTGGCAAGAATGCGTTCTCCTTCCTTTTCCTTAACCTGATTGTTCTGTGAATCGCTGTTGCTCTGCGGTGCCACTTCATCATTTACTTCGATGATTTCCAGCTTTGTAAACGGCCGCAGCCTTTTTTCGTACTCTTCAATCTGTGTACGCAGTGCCTTTTCCTTTATTTTTCCTACTGCAACAATTTTTATCATAAGTTCTCCTTTACCTGCTTCAATAGCTCCAGCTTGCTTTCCAGCCATCTGCGGCGCAGTCTTTTAAACATCCGATATTCTGCGAGCACCTCAACAATGCCGGATGCTGTATCCACTGCGTTTACCACCCATGCTTCCCTGCACATAGGTGGTATGACGGTTAACGGCCACATATGCTTGCGGATGATCTCCTGTTCCCGTTCGCTGATTTGAAAATCGCGCAATGCATTGCGATTCGCAAAAAAAGGGTGGCGAAAGCCGTGCAGTCTGTGCCAATCCTGTGCCTCATGCCAGTCATATAGAAAATAGTCATGCAGCAGCGCGCCCCGCACCAAAGAGCGTTCATCACAGGACATCCGCAGCTTTCTGACCAGTGTAAAGCTGTAATAGGATACGACGAAGCTGTGCTCCAGACAGCTGATGGATCCGTGCTGTATATACTTCTGCATATCCCATACCCTGGCATCCCCCAGCAGCTCCTTCGCTATATTTAAAAATTCCGGTACTTCCTCTACGTGCATATTCCACCTCACTACGAGAATTATTGTACGCTGTTTTTCATCAGAGTGCAAATATCAGAAGCCGTACTTTATCGTATCCAATATTCGTTGCAAATAAATGTTCAATGCTCAAAGCGTAGCTTTTGACCTGCAGCCGAGGATATATCACCTGATGATTATTTTATAAGAGCGTCAACGTTTCGTAATCTCCTTCGCATAAGCAGTGAGGATACTCAGGAAACAGGTATACACGGATATTTATGTATAGGCGTTTATTTCAAGGCTTATAGAATATAAAAATCATATCATTTTTTCGTAAAATGTCTACAAACCACGAATTTTATAGTACAATGAAAGAAAAGGGTGATGGTATGAAAAAGAATAAAAAAGGATTTACACTGGTCGAGATCATTGTTGTTCTGGTAATCATCGGTATCCTGATGGCACTTGCTGTACCGGCTGTTATGAGCTACGTGCGCAAGGCGGCAGATACCAAGCTGATTTCCGAAGCAAGAAGTGTCATGGTAGCCTCCAAGGAGAAGGGAATCGAGCTGGTAAAGAAACAGCAGCTGGATTTACTGGCGACGGATGAAAATATGAAGGATATCATGAAACGCTCGGAAGTGGAAGGGACCCTGATGGAAATATATAAAAACAAGGCAAATAACGGTGCCGGAGATTTTATCGTTTTGATAGGGGAAACCTATATCCGATATGATGATCAACAGCAGAAGTATGAAATATTGACCTCCTATGATAATCTATTTGTAAAAGCAAACGAAATTCACCTTGCTTTGATAAAGGGAGAGCCTCTCAGCATCATTCAGGCCTTCATCGATCAAAAAGATAAGGCATTCATCAATTCGGAAGGTGCAAATGCCGGTAACAGTCTGCGCAAGGCGCTTAACGACGCTGGTATAGCCAGCGGATATGATTACAGCTTCAGAATCTATGCAAGTAAAAGTGATAACAATTATACGATAACGATAAGTGAACGCAAGGTAACCTTGGAGGATATAAAAAAGGGAAATAAAGTCAAGGTTATCCAGTATGATTATTCCGGAAATAATGGATTTAGCGGAACACCACGTGTTAAAACAGCAAATGCTTCCGTTAAGCTTGGAGAAGACTCCGGAGGTACACAGGACGATTACGCTGCATTAAAGCTGGATGATATCAAGGACTGGGAGGTTATCTCACAATAGCCATGTGAATGTAATAAAAAACTGCAATGCATCTGTGGTACGCTTGACCGGTATCACTGATGATATAAGCAGTTTTTTTACTGATACTCCTTCTTATATGCCATCTTCTTAAACATGACCTTCCATTCTTCAAAATCCTTCATGATGTTCTCCAGCTTGAGCGTTTCCTGACAGCTGAGCTTTTCATGCATATACCCCTCTGTCATCCATACCAGCATCTGATACACCTGCTTCGGATCAACATCATTGTTAAATTTTGAGAAATCCACATGCGCAAAAAAACGGTCAAAGGTCGTGTCCATCAGAGAATGCAGCTCCATTGCCACATCACTGCTGACAGCCTCACGGCGGGAAGAAAATGCCCGGCAGATAAAATCCAGAATAAACGGATGCTCCACCATTATCTGCATTTTTTTCTGCGCCCCGAATTCCATCAATGCGAAGAAATCTGTGATTTTTGTGAAGTCCTCATCATCCAGCGTCTTTGTGACGATAGTTACACAATACTGAAACAGATACATATAAAAGCTTTTTTTATCCTTGAAATAATAGAATAATAACCCCTTGGATATGCCTGCCTTGGCCGCAATATCCTCCGTGTTTGCCTTTTTGTATTCATATCTGCCAAACATTTCCATACCGGCATCGATGATACGCCGCTGCTTCTCCTGTGAAAGCTCCTCGAATTTTTCCATACTATATACTCCTAACACCCTGATATGTTATTCAAAAAAAGCTATGATTTCCTGTATGCTGACCGGGGCCATCGCGTTTGCATCGACGCCCACATCGTATCGTAACAGACCGTTATCACGGTTTTTGTAATTCACAACCGCATGATTGTGCTGATGTCCGTGCAGATGGATTGCTCCGTGATAAAAGCCGGGATAATGAAATAAGACAAAGGTATGTCCCGCATACTTCAGCTCATGCATCTGCTTTACCCATGTAAATATAGACTGATCAAATTCCTTTTGATGAACAAAACGGTCGCGATTACCTTCGATCAGATACTTTCTGCCCTTTCGCTTCTTCAGCATTTCCCGGGCATACACATGATTTTTCATGGTTACATCTCCCAGAATATACACCTCGTCATTTTCGCATATCCTTCGGTTCCAGTTTTCCACAAGCGCCTCATTCATTTCTTTAATATAATGATAGGGTCTGTTGGCAAGATGGATGATATGATCATGATAAAAGTGCAAATCTGCCGTGAAGTATATCCTGCTGTCACCTGCTTCCCCTATACATACAGCTATTTTAGAAAACGGCATCCGTGCAGGATCATGCATCAGATACCGTTCCTTTATTTTATTCCAGTATTACCGTCTTTTCGATTTCTTTGCCATTGCGGTTTACGACAATGCTCACCTTGTCCTTTACCTTATGACTGTAGAGATACTGACGGAACTGCTTATAATCCTTGATCTCCTTACCGTCAAATTTCACAAGGATGTCACCTTCTTTTATTCCAGCAGAGGCTGCCGGTGTCCGTGAGGCAACCTTGACAATCAGCAGGCCGCTTTCCACCTTGGAATCAATTCCCAGATATGCCTTGTCCAGCATACTCAGCTGCTCGATCGGCTGTACGGAAATTCCGAGAATCGGACGTACCACCTTGCCGTTGTTTTCCAGCTCCGTAATGATGGGAAGAACCTCATTGATCGGCAATGCAAAGCCAAAGCCCTCTACGGAGGTATCCGTTATCTTCATGGAATTGATACCGATCAGCTCTCCTGCCATATTGATTAACGGTCCGCCGCTGTTTCCCGGATTGATGGCGGCATCCGTCTGCAGAACATTCACATCCCAGTCCGCAACACCGTTGTTGTCGATATCCATTTCCATTCTTCTGTCCACACCGGATATCAGACCACCGGATACACTGCCCTGATACTCAATGCCCAGCGGACTTCCCATGGCAATGACATATTCCCCCTTTTTGACAAGTGAGGAATTCCCCATCACAAAGGCCTCCGCTTTGAAATCAACATCTGTTTTCAACAGTGCAAGATCGGTTAACTCGTCCTTTCCGACGATATCCACCTTCTGTTCCTTGCCGTTCGCAAAGGTGACAACCGCTTCATCCCCATCCGCAACAACATGATTGTTGGTGATGATATAAACCGTCTTTCCGTCAACCTTATAAACTGCACCGCTTCCAGTGTCGAGTGCCTGACCGCGTGCCCTGGCAGTAACTGTCACAACCTTATCTTCGCTCTTCGCCACAAGCTCTGTCACATCACTTGTGATATTTACACTTGCGGTTTCCACCTTCTGCTTCGTCTGCTGTGCAGCAGTTGCTGCTGTCGTGTCCTCTTTTGATTGCAAATATAAAATCGTCAGGACGATATTCCATCCGATCAGTGCCACTAGGAGAAAGGCTGTCAGTCGTTTCATGATGATTTCCCTCCGGTATAAATGGAAAACTGATCCGCAGGATACAGGCGGAGATCCTCGCGATCCTTCTGTTTCCGCTTCAGTGTTTCCTTCAGTGTGGTAAGTGCCATGTCCCGTGTGTTTCCTTCTTGGGAGATATGCGCAAGCACGATTTCCTTTGTATGATCTCCCATGACATCACACAGGATGTTCGAGCAGTCCTCATTGCACAGGTGTCCGCAGTCACCAATGATACGCTGCTTCAGATAGACAGGCCTTGTCGTCTGCATCAGCATCTCGATATCGTGATTGCTTTCAAAGACATAATAGTCCGCATTGCGTATGTATTCCTTAACCTCATCTTTAATATATCCCGTATCTGTCACATATACCATTTTCTCATCCTCGGTCTCGATGACATAGCCTACGGTGCCTTCACAATCATGACTCATCGGCAGTACGGTTATTCGAAAATCCTGCAGTTCAAAGCGATCGTAGGGGCGTATGCTGTGCAGATGGCTGGTCGCGATATCCTGTGTCGCATATGTTGGTATGGGGTCAAACAGCTTCATCTGTGCGATATGGTCGCTGTGTGTATGCGTAATCAGAAGTGCATTGCTCTGCATGGGATCATAGCTGATCTGTTCAAAGCAGCTTTTCAGATATTTTCGCGTTGTTCCACAGTCAATGACCAGTTTGGTATCCTTATGTTTTATCAGACAGCAGTTCCCTTTGGAACCGCTGGCCAGTAGTGCAAATTTCATATGCGGCCCCCTTTTCTTATACGATATGTCCACTTCCTTGAGCCCTTGGAAGAAACAGGCTGTCGCATCACAGCCGGTATGCTATCTACATGCAATATGCAAAAAGTTATATAACAACTATTTGACACTATGAGAATCCGTCGTGTGCAATGTTGAAGAAGGCAGATATGGATTTCTGAAATGCAAGCTCCACCTTGCCTGTCGCACCGTTACGGTGCTTGGCAATATCAAGATCGGTCTGATCGGTCGGATTGTTTTGTTCCGCCTCATCATCCTTCGCATAATAGGCATCACGATACAGAAACATGACGATATCGGCATCCTGCTCGATGGCTCCGGATTCACGAAGGTCGGACAGCATCGGATGCTTGTCGGGACGGGTTTCCACGGAACGCGACAGCTGTGAAAGTGCGATCACCGGACATTCCATTTCTCTGGCCAGTCCCTTCAGGGAACGGGAAATTTCCGATATTTCCTGCTGGCGGTTATCTCCGCTTTTCCCGCTTCCGCTGATCAGCTGAAGGTAGTCAATGACGACCAGATCAAGACCATGCTCACTTTTCAGCTTACGGCATTTGGAGAACACCTCGGATATTTTGATATTGGAGCTGTCATCCACAAACAGCTTGCTGGCCATCAGTTCATTCGCCGCTTCGTTCAGCTTGCTGAATTCATCATCCAGAATAGCACCGCTTCTCAGCTTATTGGATTCCACTGCGGACTTGGCACTCAGAATACGCTTCATCAATGCCTCCGCCGGCATCTCCAGTGAGAAGATGGCAATTGCTCCGGGATTGTAAAAGGATGCATTCAACGCCAGATTCAGCGCGAAGGCAGTCTTTCCCATCGCTGGACGGGCCGCAAGAATAATCAAATCGCCACGCTGAAAGCCGTTGGTCATACGGTCAAGGTCGGTATAGCCGGTCTTGATTCCGGTTACACGGTTATCACTGGAGCGCAGACGAATCAGCTCCTGCATGACATTGGAAACAACCTCCCGGCTGCTTTTGAAATCAGTGGCACGACGGCTGCGCGTAACACCAAGGATATCCCGTTCCGCCTTATCCATGATTTCATCCAGATCATTCGCTGTATCAAAGCCGTCCTCGGCAATCTGTTCGGCTGCTTCGATTAAGCGTCGCAGATGTGCTCTGCTTTTGATCATTTCAATATAATACACACTGTTGGCGCTGGATATCGCCGTATCACTCAGCTTGATGATATAGTCAGCACCGCCGACCAGATTCAGCTGCTCGATATCCTGTAAACGGGCAATCAGCGTGGTGACATCCACCGGCTTACCGCTGTCCGTGATATCCATCATGGCAGAGAATATACGCTGATGGATATCCAGATAGAAATCTCGCACATCCAGCCCCTGATCATATACAACGCTGGTTACGCTGGGATAAATCATCATTGCGCCGAGAATGGACTGCTCCGCCTCGGTGCTATGTGGCAATTCTCTACTCATAAAGCCTCCTATCCGTTCACATGAACACGAATGGTTCCGATTACCTTATTTCTGTAAAGATCCACCTTTACATCCGTATAGCCCAGAGAGGTGATGGCATCGTTATCGATGACCTTTCTCTTGTCCACATGAATTCCGTATGTTTCATGCAGCTGTGCAACAATCTGCTTTGTGGAAACACTGCCGAACACACGTCCGCCTTCTCCTGTTTTCACATGGAATTCCAGCGTGATCTTCGCAAGCTGCTTTTTCAGGTCCTCTGCATCCGCTTCCTTCTGCTTTTCCTCCAGATCATGCTGCAGATTCTGCTCATCCAGAATCTCCATGCTTTTCTTTGTTGCCATTACCGCCAGGTTCTTATTCAGTAGAAAGTTTCTTCCGTAGCCGTCACTGACCTCTACGATATCCCCTTTCTTTCCCAGCTTCTTTACATCACTTAGCAGTATCACTTTCATCTTCGTCGTCCTCCTTGTTTTCTTCCAGATAGGTATCTATCATCTGTTTCAATTCTTCCTGTACGGCCTTCACCGTTGTTTGTTCTCTCTGCAGGGCAGCCATCGTGAAATGTCCGCCGCCATGCATATTCTCCATGATAATCTGTACGTTGATCTTCCCTTTACTGCGGGCAGATACCGCCACTTTGCCGTTTTCGATATTACCGATGACAAAGCTTGCCTCCATATCCTTGATATTCAGCAGGCTGTCCGCCACCTGAGACATCAGCGTACGGTTGATTACACGGTTGTTATCAACTGCGGCGATTAGAATACCATCCGCATATTGTCCTGCATATTTCATGATTTCCGTTTTTGCCTCGAAATCATCAAAATCCTCCTTCAGAAGATTCTCTGCCGTAATCGGGTCAACTCCCAGATTTTTCAGATAGGCAGCAGCTTCAAACGTACGGCTTCCGGTTCTCGTCTTAAAGCGGTTGGTATCCACCAGAATACCGACATACATCAGTGTTGCCTCTTCCTCACTCAGGTTTACCTTATTGTTCTGATAAGGCAGGAATTCGGTTGCTAGCTCACATACGGAGCTGGCACTCGATTCCACATACACCAGCAGCGGATTACCGATGAAGTCCTCACTTCTGCGGTGATGATCGATAACAACGATACGGTTAGCTGCCTCCAGTGTCTGCGGAGCTCCCGTCTGTTTTGGATTGTGATGATCGACGGCAATCAGTAAATCGTCGTTTTCTATCATTTTCGCGGCATCACCGTCACTGATAAAGCGGTGCCGTCCCTCCAGCTTCTCCCGGTACAGCATCAAAGCCTCCTGCAGCTGCGGTTCGATTCCACCGCCATCCGATACCACATATACTTCCTTGCCATAGGCAGCAGCCAGCCGTGACATACACAGCGCACTTCCCATGCAGTCAAAATCCATATTCTGATGACCGATGACAAACACCCGCTCTGCTTCCATAATGGCTTCCTTGATCGCCTGCGACATCACACGGACACGCACCTTGCTTCGTTTTTCACGTGCCTCACTGTTCCCACCGAAATATTTCACACTTTCGCCATACTTCTTGACAGCAGCCTGATCACCGCCCCGGCTCTGTGCCAGCTCCAGAAGATCATTCACCATCGTATCCAGCAGACGGAAATCATCCGTACCGCGGGCAAACGACATACTCAGCGTTATGGATACATCGATATCCTCAGCGTTTTTACGTATCGTGTTCAGAATGTCAAATTTATCCTGTACGACCTGTTCGAAAATCGCCTCATTCAAAATGACGAGAAAGCGATCGGAGCGCAGACGCCGGATAAACATCCCGTAGCGGCCTGCCCATTCCACCAGTGGCTGACGCAGCTGTGTATTGATGGTTGCCATGGTTCCTTCATCCTCATACTGCTGAATTTCCATATAATTATCCAGCTGCAGCAATCCGGCAACGATACTGTCCTTCTTAAACCGCTCTGTTATGGTCTCCAGCTTGGTGATATCACGTACAAACAGCACCTGTCCGTTTTCCTTGCGGGCAATCTCATATACATATTCCCCATTCGGATCACTTGCCGTCAGCTCGTCCACAGAGCCGTTGAAAAGATCTGTAATCTCCGGAATCCAGCTGGTCAGCTTTTTTCCGACAACATTAACAGAGCGCTCCTCCAGAAACTCATTGATCCATGTCGCATTGTACTGCTCATCATACGTAATGATACCGACCTCACCAAAGGACAGGGCATCCTTGGCGTCATGTCCCAGAATATGGGAGATATCGATATCACGCTGTTCCTTATCACGCTCATACTTCAATACGATCCAAATGATGACAAGGATATTCAGAATCAGCAGAATCGTCATGGGCAGAATCTGAAGACCCGGAATTCCGGCCATATACAGCACAAACAATGCCGCAGCTTCCGCAATCAGTATAATTGCGATTTGAACCTTAAAATTTTCCAAACGATCCATTTATGACACCTCGTTTCATTTTATCTCTCAGCAGAAACAGGATATCCGCAATGCCGATTACGGCAATGACATCCTGTACATAGGGCACAAAGACTGCAATCATCAACAGAAACACAAATGCACGCTTACGCAGCAGCACCAGCAGTCCCATGATACACATCGCTCCGCAGGCGATTGCATGGACCTTGCAGACAAGGTAGGCCCCCAGCAGTATCGTCGAAGCTTCCTGGTTTAATTTTAGCACATTTCCACTGTAAAATAGAACCCAAATGACAAGAATCAGCCATCCGTTCCATTTCGGAGCACGAATACTGAGAATATTGTTCATCGGATGCACCCTGATATGCAGACGGGAAAGCAGGATGTTTCCAATCATATGGATGCACATCGTCTGCAGCACGCTCATGAGAACAGCCAGAACAACAATGATCGTTACGGTTTTCATGAGATCAATTCCGGTATGGATGTTCATAAGCTCCAGTATGGTTTTCACCAGCTCGATATCCTCTGCCGGATCATACCCGAATACAGCCGCAAGCAAAATGGTTGTGACCAGATAGGAAAAGAATGTGAAGATACCGCTGAAAACAAGCAGCGTACCGTTCTTCCAGCCTTTTCTCACCCCGCCACCATATACAAGTCCCACAACGATGCAGCTGAAGAGATAAAAGATCGTTGTCGGTGAGCTGATCATGAAGGAAAGCAGCAGCATACTGACAGAGGGAACCAGTGCATTGCGCACTCCGTATTTTGCCGTATAGACAAGAATGGGGAAGGTCAGTACCCAGTACATGAAATATTCCAGCATATTGCCAAGCTGCCGGTTGATAAACAGGACCAGTCCGACAATGGCGCACATCATTGCCCCTTCTGTTATCTTGCGTGTCTGATTGTTCATATCATCTGCTTCCTTTCTTCGCGGTTCCTCAGCAATGCTCCGTGCCGCCCTGTGCAGGGATACAGCTATGAAAAAACTCCATCCTGCGACAGATGGAGTGAATATGCGATATTATTCGCTTACGTAAGGCAGTAAAGCCATCTGGCGTGCACGCTTGATTGCAGTAGCCAGCATACGCTGATATTTTGCACGTGTACCTGTTACACGTCTTGGAATAATTTTTCCGTTTGCGGAAATGAATCTTTTCAATAATTCAATATCCTTGTAGTCGATGCTTTCAATTTTATTTTTCGTAAAGTAACATACTTTTTTACGTCCCATACGCTGTTTTTTGAATGCCATAGAAAATCTCCTTTCTACCATTAAAATGGTAAATCATCACTTGCGATATCCAGTGTATCGCTGCTTGTAAAGTCATTGGAGTAGGACTGGGAGCTGCTGTTGTCACTCTGGTAGCCCTGATTGCTTCCCTGATCATAATCAGGTACATAGGCATTGCTGTTCGCATTGCTTGCGGCAGCGCTTTTGCTTTCCAGAAACTGTACGCTGTCTGCGACAACTTCTGTTACATAAACGCGTTTACCACTCTGATCATCATAGCTGCGTGTCTGAATTCTTCCTTCCACACCGACCAGTGATCCTTTATGTGTATACTGTGATACGATATCCGCTGTTTTATTCCAGGCAACCGTGTTGATGAAATCAGCGTCCGGCTGTCCCTCCTGCTTGAAACGGCGGGTACATGCTACAGTAAAAGAAACAACAGATGCACCGTTTGCAGTCTTACGCAAGACAGGATCTTTCGTTAAACGACCGACTAATACGACTCTATTGATCATATGTCCATCCTCCTAAGTCTTACTCTTCGTCCTGAGTTTTGATAATCATATAACGTACGATGCTGTGGTTGATACGTGCCAGACGCTCGAATTCGTGAATTCCTTCGTTGTTGGCAGTTGCATTTACGACAACATAGTAACCTTTTTTCATGTGATTGATTTCATACGCGAACTCTTTCACGCCCCATTCGTCTACCTTATCGATAGTACCCTCGTGGTCAGTAATAATCTTGTGGAAACTGTCCATCAGTTTAGTGCGTGCTGCATCATCCAGGGATGCGTTCACGATGTACATGATTTCGTATTTTTTCATTCTGTACACCTCCTCGTGGTCTTAAGGCCCTATATCCGTTATGTATAGAGCGGGGAGTAGAGATTTCTACCCGTTTATTGATTATAGCACGGGGAAGGGATGAAGTAAAGTGATAATTTGACTTTTTCCAGATGGCAGAGAGCTGCTGTTGTTTTATTTGAGCAAACAGTTGGCAGATCGATAACACGCTGTGGTTATCCTTATATATAGGAATGTATTCATGGCGATATTTCTGATAAAATCACGTTTTGATTAGCGGGATAAGAAGGAAGTGAGCACATCAATTCATTGTAAAATGTATTGACTTCATACCATATAATGTTTATACTTTAAGTACTGAGACAAAAGGTCTGTAAAGACTGGAAAAGAGAGTGGACAGTTGGAGCCGTACACTCTCTTTTTTTTGGAGGTCTGAGACAAAAGGGGTGTGTGATTTCTACATGCAGGATAAGGACTGCCGCAAAAATGAGATCAGTTATATAGCCTTGTTACCTGTGGCTCCGCCGCTCGATGAGATAGATCAGCGTCAGAAACATCAGGTACGCTATAATCTGATCCGTATGTACGCCCCCTTCCTTCAGCACACAAAACCTCATGCCCATACTGACACCTCCACTATTACATACGGATTTTTATGATCGAATTCCTAAATTTTACATCATTTTCTTAAAAATAACTACAAATACGAGATTGACTTTACCTTTCTGTTCCATTATACTTTAGGTACTGAGACAAAAGGTCTGTGAAGACTGGAAAAGAGAGTGGACAGTTGGACCCGTACACTCTCTTTTTTTTGGAGGTCTGAGACAAAAGGGGTGTGTGATTTCTACATGCAGGATAAGGACTGCCGCAAAAATGAGATCAGTTACATAGCCTTGTTACCTGCGGCTCTGCCGTTCTATGAGATAGATCAGCGTCAGAAACATCAGGTACGCTATAATCTGATCCGTATGTACGCCCCCTTTCTTCAGCACACAGAACCTCATGCCCATACTGACACCTCCACTATTACATACGGATTTTTATGATCGAATTCCTAAATTTTACATCATTTTCTTAAAACAACCTATATAAAAATTGATAATCGCATAATGTGAAGTTTTTCATTGCTTTCAATTATAAGAATTCCTCACACAAGAAATACTTTTGTTATGTAACAGCTGATATTTTCAATGCGATACAGTTACACTATTTACCTGTTTTATTCTGTATCTACTTTGAGCTTTTATTTGCATCCCAATATGAAAATAACGTCCCGTTACATACCGGTTCTGAGTGCTATACTAAAGAAAAGAAAGAAGGGATTCGATGAAACTGCTGATTGGATCAGTTACGAAGTGTGAAGAAATTAAACAGGCAGTCCTGTCCATGGATTTACCGCTTACCTATCAGGGTAAGAAGGGACTGCAGATGGTTTTCGACTGTGCATCTGATGAGGATGAGAAGATTATTCTGAGAAAGGTAAAAGACGAATTGAAGCAGCTGCCGGAGCTTGGCGGCATCTTCTACAATGTGACATGTGGATAAGCAGATAGCCTGTAGCCTCACTTTACAGCACAAGAAAGGAAAGCACTTCTGATAAATTACAGAATCATGCTTTCCTTTTTCATACAGCTTAGTTTCTGTTTCTAATACTGTCCGCCCTGGCTTATGTTACACGTTGTCACATGTTCCTTATTTATCAAATAGAAGAATGCTCATTCTTCTGTTTTTCAATACAAGTCACTCTGGTTTTCGCAAGATAATCATGCAGTGCGCGATGCGAGTCTGTTTTCATTACAAGAATAAGGGATAACGCTGTAAGAATCATCCCTGCTATCTGCCAGTAATAATCTACATAATAGCTCAGTGACAGGGTCACCAGCTGCCGGATATAGTTTGACGCGACAAATGCTGCACCCTCCAGCAGGAAGCCGCCGATAACCTGCCGTTTTAACAGGGTAATCAAATCCACTGCTGTACCATCCGTTTTTTCCATGCGGTAACCGGCAACACGTTTTCCAAGTGTCTGCCCCGGCCAGATACGCCATGGAACATATACATAATAAAACAGCGCAAACAAAATGCAGAGTGCCCCGGCAAGAAAGGCCCAGCTGCGTGCATAACCAAGTGATTCAAAAACATACAAGCCGCCAAATCATACAATTCTTTTATGATGATTAGCATTGAAGGACTCGCGTCTATTTTAAAATGAACTACTCAAAGCACACGCTATCCGGTATTCAAAAAAAACAGATGAATTCAACTTCAAAAACTCGATCGACTTCTATTTGTCTCCTGATTATACGATAGATATTGAGACAGAAAGTCCGAAATTGTAAAGACAGTTAAGGCGGTCGGTTCTTTCTTACTTTAGGGTGTTTACAAACAGAGAGAATTCAACTTCTATTGATAAATATAGTGTTAAATTCTCCCTGTTTTAAATTTACCCACAATCAAGTAAGAACCTCGGCTAAGCAATCACTCTCTTTTTTGTTTAGAGGTCTGCAATAGAAGAGATGTGAAGCATTGTTACCTTCAGGATAAGGACTGCCGCAAATAAGGGAAAACCACTACTCATAGCTTTTTCTAATTAGAAATGTCAGAATATTGTTTCCGGTCTTTCCCGACACGGTGTACCACTTGCATCACAGGATCTATTGAGTGCAGCAACTCCCCATCCACAGCCCCATGCAAAATCAGCTGTAGAACGGAACTGTGTGATTGCTGAGGATACGCTCATCGTTCCTAAATTAATCACTTCAATATGACAATGCGCACCTGTAGAATTGCCGCTATGCCCTGTTAATGCCAGTAATTGTCCTTTTTTAACCTGAGTACCAGCTGATACAGCAAAACCTTCACGCGATAAATGAAAGAAGCTGATAGCATATGTTGTACCACCTGCCTGTATCAGCATATGAATTGTATTGCCTCCACCTGCAGGATAACCAACCCAGTTATTGAGGAATCCACCGTTAGATGGTACCGGATTATTTGCATATAAGATGATACCGTCAGCGGGAGCAACAAGAGATGTACCAACCGGTGTCGCAATATCCAGGCCTAAGTGAACACCACCATCCGGATATGCCCAGGTTCCTGCAGATACGCTGCCCCCCTGAACTGGCATAATTAGTGTGCCATTGCTGCTGAAATTCAATTTCCCTGCTACAGAAGTATTAATATCGATCATATTATTTTCTATACTGGCGATATCCACCTGTACAGAACGCATCTTTTCATTCAACTCAGCTTCTTGTTTAAGATACTTTTTTAATAGCTCTTCTTCCTGTTTTTTTGCCTTTTCAGTCTCTTTTTTATGTTTCTCATTCTCTGCTTTTTTCGCTTCAACGTCAGCTTTCAGACGGTTCTCCTCACTTTTTTGATGATTTAGCTCATCTTTATCTTTCTGCAGCTTCTTGATTTCTGTCTGATCACTGTCTGTAATCCTTCGAAGTCCATCTACTTTACGAATCATATCGACAAGATTATTGGAACCCATGATTACTTCCACATTCATATTAGTACCGATCACTGCCTGCTCATTAAGCATTCGATCTGTAATAATTTTATTACGCTGATCGATATCCCTTTGTTTCTTTTTTATTTCAACATTCAGCTTTTCTATCTGAATTTCAATGGTACGGATATTAACCTCATTGCGTTCGATGCTCTTATCTAGTTTATCAATCAAGGACTGCAGTTGTTTCATCATTGTACTGATTTCCTCAATATTATTTTTAATTGATGAAATTTTGGTATTTAATGAAGACGCTTCATCTTCCAAATCAGAACTGATACCTGCGTAATACTGCTTAAACCTATTACATTTTTGTGCTTCTGCTTCACTCTCTTGTGCCACACTACATTTATTCAGCCAGTTCTCTTCTTTACCTTCAAAATCTACAGCATATAAAGAGCTTTGATTTAACGATGCAAGCAGACAGCCTGACAATGCTGTGTACAATACTGCTTTGATTTTTCTATTTGTCATATCTACCTCGTTTTTGTCTATACCTCGTTAACTTATACAGAAAGATATCAGAGCCAGTAGTTTTCCGGACGCTCTCTGCATGGTGCGCTGCCACAGGCGTTCGGTGCCTCTGCATTCCACCCTGTTCCAAATGTAAGGTCATTACTACTGTTATAAATATGCAATGCCTCAGACATACTCATATTACCAACACGAATGATTTCCACATGGCAATGATTCCCCAAACTCCATCCGGAGTCTCCTGAATACCCAAGCACCTGCCCCTGTGATACCTTCTGTCCTGGGGTAACTGCAATAGAAGTCATATGATAAAATGGCATTGCATAGATAGTATTTCCCTTTTTTGTAAGAAGCAATACATTATTTCCACCGCCAATCGGAATACCGCAGTTACTGTAACCATTTCCACATCCTGAATATGTATGAAGGATGACTCCAGCTGCAGGAGCCTGTACAGGGATATTTATTGTACCTCCTGTAGAGAAGTCCATCCCCATATGACCGCCTCCGCCAGGATAATGCCATGTTCCAGATTCATAATGCCATCCATAGGATAGAGGTACCAGAAAAGAATCGTTATTTGAAGTATCATTCGGGTGATTTGGAACCACTGGTTCCTGAGGTGTCTGCGTATCTGGTTTTTCAATATCATTATTGGTATTGTTGTCAGGTTTAGCAGTATCCGGCTTTTTCGGCTTATCAAATTCTTCTGCTATTGCCAGGTCAATTTTAGGAAGTGATGTCTGGGCCATTTGGATCTGACGCTTCTGCGCACTCAGCTTTGACTCCTGCTTATGATAGCCGTTCAGTAGTTCCTGCTTCACATTGTTCAGTGTTTCAACCCGCAACTTATCATCCTTTATATTGTTTTGCTGCTCAATTAGAAGCTCTTTTTGCTCTTTCACAATGGCGCGATCCTCGTTGAGTTTTTGCTTTTCCTTGTTGAGTATACTGATTTGTTCGTTTTCATACGTGTTTAATTCACCAACGATTTCCGTGCGACGCAAAAGATCAACAAAACTTGATGATCCCATAAGGAAATCGATATAGTAATTGCTTCCGGTGTAAGCCTGCATTTCAATCAGACGTTCGCGCATCTGTTTATCACGTTCTTTGATATCGTTTTCCTTCTCACTGATTTTAGCATTCATATCCTCAATGGAGTTTTGCATAGTTTCAATATTCAACTGAACTTTATGTATCTGTTTATCATACTGCTCTATTTTTTCATTATTCTCTTTAATGAGAGGAGCAATTTTATCAATATTCCCTTTCACTTTGCTAATTTGATTTTTTATTTCTTTGATTTCATCATCTAGGTTATTCGATTTGTTCTGTAAATATTGTTTATACTGTCTGCATAATCCTTGTGTTTCAGAATTTTTGATCACTTCACATTTTGCATTCATTTCATCTTCTTTACCTTCAAAATTTTCTGCATACATGAAATCGTAATTGCTGATGAATAGGATACCTGCAGCAAACAATGCTAATATAAGCCCTTTTTGTTTATGAAGCATAGCTGTTTTTTCCATTTTCCTTTCTTATACTCCTAGTATCTTTTTATTATTATCTAAAAATGCTGCATCACCATTGCAATGCAGCATTCCCTTATTTATGTTCCGTTTTCAAATTTTTAACTATTAACTACAACTACCATATTTATTATTCGGATTATGTTCGTATAGAGGCCCTGCATTCACCCAAACATACACATCTTTTCCCCACTTATCTTTGAATTTTAATTTTACAGTATTAGCTGTTGCATTATTTGCATATACATAAAAGCCTAAATTATGTATTTGCGCAAATTTACCATCTGGATGAAAATATTCTCCAACACGAAGTATTTGATCTAAACTGCCAGTACCGCCAACAGAACTTTGATACACCTCAATCAAGGACCAAGCGGGTAACCAAGCTTTCAAATTATTATTATAAATTAAATCCTTTGCTGCATCTACTTTATCCACTCTGTATGAAGTCATACCACTATTTCGCGGTGAAAACTGTGCATATTCGCCTGGTTGAAGTATATCATCACAAGGATTCATTACCGCTCTCCCATCTGGATTTTCAGTAGTCGCTGCTGTAACATTAGTTCCTAACAGAGGTATTGCAAGCATCATCATTAAAACCATTTTACCAATTTTTTTCATTTTTTCTTCCTCCTATAAATGGTTAAATATATTATATTACAATTTTTGGTTAATTACAATCGAAATTATATAGGAACCTGCAATTCGGACGAAAAGGTATTTTGTAAAAGATAAGAAAGAGTTATAGTATAGATGAAGGGATGGTGATGGATATGCTAGCGAAAAAAGATAAAGAAAAAGCTATTGAGTTCTTAAAAGAAGGAAAGATAAAAGACCTGCTCACCTATGTTCCTCAGGTAGCTGATGAAATTGTCATCAATGCTGAAAAACATCATAAACTCATTTCTACTTTTGATGAAACCTTTCCTAACCAGAATTCACACAGAGATGCTATTCCTCCTAGTGTTTTTCTTACATTAGGCCTATTGCCAGACTGAAGAATTTCCAGTCCATGGCTTCTTTTCCTCTTGCCACTACAAACCCATATCTGCTGGAGCATCTGAATTTTGTAATTCATACCGGAAAAGAAGGTCTTTTCAACGAAAAGAATGTCAGAATGTTTTCGAAAAAGTATAAGGGCAGCTTATTTGTGGAATATACGAATGATTTCCTCTTAAAACTTTTTGGAAACACTATATTTAGAAATATGCATAACTTCAGTTATGACTGTTCTGAAATCCCAGTCAACTTAAAAAATGATAAGTTTGAACATTCCTCAGTGATTACTGAAAAAAAGGTGAAAAGATCAGAAGATATAAATTAGGGGTTTTACGTGGTCAGCTGCCACATGGTGGCGGATCCATGTCAGATTGTATTCGGACAGCTGAAAACCCATGATCTGAATCTCTCCAGAGATTCCCTGACCAGCAGTCCGTGGCTCAAAAAAGGTGACAACCTGAATGTTGACAGAGGATTCCTTGATCATCTGCTTATGAGGGATTTCAATGAAAAAGGAGTATCCGTCACAGTTCCTACAAAAAAGAATATGGAGATATACAAAGAGGCTGTAGCCATTGCTATAAAAGAAAATGACTGGGGCATCCATCCAAACCCAAAAAGAAAAAAACAGAAGATACAGCTGGTAAAGGATCTTGCGCCATTTTACCAGGGAGATCCGGCAAAAGAAGAATCTGATGGTATCTGAAGACAAGAAATATGCATATGCAGTAATACTGTGCACTGATACAAGGCTCACAGCAAGAGAAATCATCGAAAATTATGAAACAAGATGGCGATGTGAAGAGGATTATCGTCAGCTGAAGGAATTCTGAAAACTGAATACCTTCACAACTACAAGGTACGAAGGGATTCTTCTGGAAATGATATGCTGTATCATTGCATACGCATTATGCGAACTGTATAAAGAAACACCAAAAGGAGAAAAGTACAGAAAGCATTGCCTGATGAAATATATAGAATATGACAGGAAGTTATTCAGAATGTCTGAATTGGGCTGTGTTTTGGTAGTACCTCATTATTATGTAGTTCTGGAGATGAAGGAGATCATGAAATTGTACAGGTATTGCGATGAGGAGACATGCAAGTTGATTGATAAGAAAATAGGCAGTTAGCTGAAAAAACGCTTTTCAAAAAAATCGGGGCCTTTTCTGCGCCAAAATAAAAAAATCAGTCTTTCATCTCAGAGATTATGATAGATCTCATTATATTGACTGATTTTTTTTGCATACATTAATTTAACCCTATCCTATGGTCTAATTTATCTTTTGTCCGAATTGCAGAAAAAAAGACACCTATACTTTTTTGTATAAATATCTCTCATCTATATTTCTTTAACTTAATGACATTGGCATCTAGTGAAATTTTTGTTACTATTCACAGTCGAATTCAATTGTATGAAACTCAGTTTAATGAAACTATCTGTAATGAAAAAAGTACATAGTCTTGTTCCAACTCTTGAATAACCTACATTCCTATGAGAAATCACATATTTTAGCTTTAACTGTGAATAGAACAAATTTTTAATTACCCCTGATTTCCTCTTTTCTCATATGTCAACTTCCTTAACTCTTGGCAGTGCCTTATTGATATAGGTTTAAATTAATTATTTATATTTCCCTATACGTAAAACAGACCAAATAATTACAGTAAATGTATAGTTAATCTCATATATCCATTTGAATACCATAAAGCATGAAATTTTAATATTTCAAAAATCACTAATTAATAATATCATATATTTTTACAAATTAATAGTCTAGTTATTTAATATAGTTTTATATATAATTAAAGTGTAAAAATTAGGGTCATGTTGAGGAGGAGAAAGAAAATGAAAAATAAATTATTGGTAGGTTTTGTTTCTATTGGATTATGTTTAAGTTTTATCACACCTATTTCAGCTAAAGAAAATACAGATTTAGTTGATTCTATTAGTCTTGAAAGTGATTCTACAGAAATAACGCCCTATGGACGTTATTCAACGACACTTACAAGCAGCGCTTCTTTTCTAAGTAATATTGATGCAAAACAGCAGATTATAAAATTTAATTTTAATGCATCAATTGATAATGATACTGGATACTTATATTCAGCAACATATGCTTCTCATTCATCATCTCTGGGATCTCCAGCATATACAAATGTAACAAAAACTGGAGAATCAAGAGTTAGTAATACTAAAATAAAATTTACTTTTAAAGTTTACGAAAAATTATTAGGTGCTACTATGGGAACTCACACAGTAACTGTTTATGCTACTTCACCAGGACCAAGGTAATAGAATAGATTATTCATACTAAAAATTCATAATGGCTACTAATTTTTGCACTTGGTAGGAAAACATAAACTCTCTACTCATGAGACATGTATAATTTAAATTTCACATATTTCTAAAAATATACTATTGAATCATGAGATAAGGAATGTAAAAAGATATTAAAGGGACGAGATATACCTTAAAGATAATCTTTTTACTGAGATGAAGTTTTCAAAAATCCGGAGTATATTACAAAAGACCAAAAACAAAGATTAAACATCTGCGTGACAAATGAAGAAAAAGGCGATCAAATTAAGGAATTCCCATGTTTGATCGTCTTTTATCGTATCGAGATTACTCGTTATAATTTTGCTTATATTTGAAGCATGCGTGATCTGCAACAATTATAGAAAACAATAACAGATGCTACTCAGTTAAGTGTGGATAGTTGGCACACTTCGTTTAGTATAACCATCCGTATGAGTAGAGCGTCTACGAAAAGATTAATAGATTATTAATCAAGCATGATATGATATTGAAATTCAGATTCGATCTCGATAACGTTGAAATAGAGCAATTTTGACTTCATCGCCTTATATATCCTTCATATTTATATGGCATAATTATTAGTCTAGATGTTGTTTAACCTGTACGGAATTCAGAAAATCTTTTTGTCGCTATTATGAGCAAAGTCTTCAATCGTCCTCTACATAATTGTTTTTAAAGGATTGTCCCCTTTTTAATCAACTTTCCATGGAAACACCAAGACTCTATTTTCGTATTAATCATAAAGCCAATACAGGAAAAATTTAGCTCAATTGTGAACTATCTTCTCCTTTCAAATATTAGAAAATGCATAATTGCATTAACCCTATATTCACATATTTCTAGTTTGCTGTGTCATGTTACTTGAAATCATAAGGATATTCTTATTCACTATCATATATAGATTGCATTATTTTACATTTGTTTAACACATGATAAGCAGTCATAACAATCATAACTATTAAAATAACAACCATTACTGCGCTTAAAGGCAAATATTTCCATGGTATATAAAAATAGGCAGTATTTCTAAACAATAGATAAAATAACACACAATACAGTGCAATGGAAAAAGGAATTGAGAATAGATAAGCCATAGATATCGTCAGTGTGTTTTCAAAAAGAAGTAATTTGAAAAGTTGTATTCGTTTAATACCCAATGAAATTAAAACAGCATATTCTTTTTTCTTGTTTAAAACACCATGTATAGCAATACAAATCAGGTTTGTAACACTAATAACAATCACCATGAAGGTTATACCTGTAAGGACCCAGAAATAGCTCTTTGTTATGGTATTTAATATCTGGTTATTATATAAATTTACCTCTCTTATATATCCATTGCTGTTATCTTCCACACTCTTCAGGAAATCCATGAGCTTAGCACCGCTTACATCGTTTAATTCCAGTGTACTGAGAACTGCAAATTCACTAAATCTATTCATTTGTAGTTCCTCTATAATCTGTTTCATTCTAGCAGGTGGTATGTATAGGGTTGGTATTTGATTTAATTCATCCTTCCCAAACTGTGGAACATCTGGTAAAAGCTCAAATTCTAATTGCAAACCATTTTTATCATCCTCTACGGGATATAGTATCTTGAAATTTGTATCATTCAAATTGAAATAAGGATAAATCTGGGATTTTCCCCTTTCATCCAATCTTGAAACATCGTTTAACAAAAAACCTTCATGAATGTCATTAAACAGTTTTTCCTTTGTCTTACAGCCAATTACGTTTATAGAAATTGTAGATGCTCCGTCCAGCTTTATGATTTTTTCATTTAAGAAATGCTTCGACACATATATGTTATTCATTATTAAAGAACTTTTAAACACATAATTTTGTATGTGATCGTCACTCACGCACTTATTGAACTGCTGTAAAATCTCTTCATACTGTTTTGAAGTATTGATATTCTTGAAAGAAACAATAATACTGTCTTCTCCAGTATTATTATAGTGTATTAAGTCCAAAGTAATGATACCTGAAAACAACAATATAAAACTCAATGTGAGTGACAGCAACAGGGTTACTTTTCCCTTTTTATATTGTTTATAATAGCATTTCCCTATCATACATTCTATACCGAACAAGTGCTCTGTGAAATAAAATGAGTGTTTTATTTTATTTCTATTTTCGGATGTTTCACGAATCAACGAAATTGCTTCAGTCTTTAAAATTGGTTTTATCGAGATAACACATGATAAAATGATTAAGAAAAGCAGAAATATGATTATCCATATAAATACATTAGAATCCATAGGTAATTCATATGTAAACGGGAACATATCATTTATATTTAATACCTTCTCCAGTTTATCAAGTACAAAGGTAATAATAATTAATGATAACGCTATCCCTGCCGGTATCGCTACTAATGCATATAAGCATATTTCTATGATGGACAACACAAAGATTTGTTTCTTTTCAGCACCGATAGATTTCAGCACACCATATTGGCGACTTCTTTCTTTTATAATTATAGACATCACATTACTTATTAAAAAAAACAACAGAATTACAGTAATCACAGTGATAAATAAAAGCACGTTCCCTACAGGATTATCTATACGTTTACCCAATAAAAGATTTTCGCCATGAACATTTACGTATGCTTGATAATTATTTTTAATATTCTGCCAGACGGCTTCTGCTGACGGTTTTAATTTAATATACTCTATTCCTGATGTTCCAGTGTAATCATTAAATAATATCATTTGGTCGGTGATTGCTGCAGCATTTTCTATAACATCAGGATTATATATACCTGAAATCTTTAAATCATATATCTTATCTCCTTTTATATATCGTTCATATTCAGAAAAATCGACATTATTATTTACATTTTTCTCATTTAAAACCCTTATCCCTGTCTGTATTGAAATGATATCTCCAATGCTTAATCGATGATCTCTTGCGTATTTTTTGCTAATCAAAATCTCATTTGGCGATTTTGGAAATAAACCTTCCAATATGTGAAAGCCTTGCATGTCTGTATGCTTATTAACAGATTTGACTTGTATGAAACTCCCATCATCATTCCTTATTATTGTATAATCATATACAGTGATAGTTTCTTCTATAAGATGTTCATCGATTTTCGCAGGCTTATTGCCAATATCTACAGCGAGTTGATAATCACCATTAAGATAGATTTCCTCACGTGCAACAAAATCGTCATTTGATATCTTAAGTAGCATTAACGATGATATGAGACAAACACCAAGAGTGAGAACCAGTAATATCGTAGCAGCCTTACTTTTATCATGTTTTATAAACCTATAAACAAAATTGACTTTCTCCTTCATTTTATACTTTCCTTTACTATTTTACCATCCTCTATTATTAAAATCCTATTTGCTCTTTTTGCAATCTCCATATCATGTGTAACCATAAGGATTGTCTGATTGTTTGATTTATTAATCTCACATAGATAGTCAATAATTTCCTTGCTACTTTTTTTATCCAAATTGCCGGTCGGTTCATCTGCCAGGATGATCGATGTTCCACTCATCAGAGCTCGTGCAATCGCCACTCTTTGCTGCTGACCACCAGAAAGCTGGGAAGGAAGGTGATTTACCCTTTTGTCTAAATTAAGAATGTTGAGAAAAAATGACAAACGTTCTTCGTCTATTATTTGATGATCGAGTTTTAATGGAAGTGTAATATTTTCTTTTACATTTAAAACTGGTATAAGATTATAAAATTGATATATAATACTTATATTTTTCCTTCTGAAAATCGCCAATTCATCTCCCTTTAAATCCTGCATCCTTACCCCTTTTATATCTACCGTACCAGCCGATGCTGAATCCACTCCACCGATAATATGAAGTAATGTTGATTTACCGGAACCAGAGCTACCTGTTATTGCAACAAACTCTCCCTGCTCTATAGAAAATGAAATATCATTAACAGCTTTCACCATATCACCATTTATGCTATATGTTTTTTCTATATGCTCGACTTTTAAAATAAACATAACCAAACCCCCTTCACCCATTACTTATTTAGAATTATACCACGATAACCCCCTTAGTTGAAGAATTACTTACAAAAATTGTCGTACTCACATACCGATTTATAGCTAAGTTTTATTAATCTGGTACTTGTTTCTTTTTAAGATATAAATAATTAATCGAAGTTAACTCTTTTGACTTATCTAGATTGGCTTTTAAACAAAAGGAAAAAGGCACTTATATCAACAAGGTTGGTAAAAATCATTATCTTTATACCGCTCATTCTGAACACATCACCGGCACTGCGAATAAGTCTCCTCCCGCAAACGTAATCACTTACGACTCCAGCCTCTCTCTTTTATCTCTACTTTTATTTCAAGTGGTTTTCCGATAAATGAGCAAACTGGTTTTCTTATCCAACGCATTACTCTTGTGCTCAAAAGCGCCTTATCCAAAATGTTCCCTGATCCTGATGACTTGGTCTTCACGTTAATGTGATCTATTCGAATGGTCAAAATAAACAGAGGTTGGGTCATCAGTCTTTCAGATAGGGATGTGAATGAACTCATCTCTTCATATTCAAATTGAGGAGGACCTTTGTGGAAAAGACTAACACAGCAATAGCAGATACCGGAAAACAGATTCAAGGTAAAAGACGAATTGAAGCAGCTGCCGGAGCTTGGCGGCATCTTCTACAATGTGACATGTGGATAAGCAGACAGCCTGTAGCCTCACTTTACAGCACAAGAAAGGAAAGCACTTCTGATAAATTACAGAATCATGCTTTCCTTTTTCATACAGCTTGTTTGCCGTTCCTAATACTGTCCGCCCTGGCTTATGTTACACGTTGTCACATGTTCCTTATTTATCAAATAGAAGAATGCTCTTTTTTCTGTTTTTCAACACAAGTCACTCTGGTTTTCGCAAAATAATCATGCAGTGAGCGATGCGAGTCTGTTTTCATTACAAGAATAAGGGATATCGCTGTAAGAATCATCCCTGCTATCTGCCAGTAATAATCTACATAATAGCTCAGTGACAGGGTCACCAGCTGCCGGATATAGTTTGATGCGACAAATGCTGCACCCTCCAGCAGGAAGCCGCCGATAACCTGCCGTTTTAACAGGGTAATCAAATCCACTGCTGTACCATCCGTTTTTTCCATGCGGTAACCGGCAACACGTTTTCCAAGTGTCTGCCCCGGCCAGATACGCCATGGAACATATACATAATAAAACAGCGCAAACAAAATACAGAGTGCTCCGGCAAGAAAGGCCCAGCTGCGTGCATAACCAAGTGATTCAAAAACATACAAGCCGCCAAACATATCCTGCTTTTTCGTTAATCCGCTATATAAAAGAACGGCAGGCAGTCCGGTAAAAATACCGCCGACTACCCAGTCAAGGATATAAGCACCAAAGCGTTTCGGTGTATCAACATCACACGGCGTATGATCGGTAATCGCATATAGCTTTGTATATAAACCTGTCATATTCAGCTGCATTTTCCTACCTCCTTTCTTCATACAGGGCATCCACTGCCTTCTTCATACGCTGCAGTCCCTCCAGAAGCTTGGCTCTTGGACACCCGCAATTCATACGCAGATAGCCCTTTCCATTACTGCCGTAGGTTTCTCCCTTCATGATAGCGACCTTACCGATATGCACCAGGGCTTCCTGCAGCTCCTCACTCGAAAACGGTACAGCTCTGACATCAATCCATGCAAGATATGTCGCCTGTGGCATAGCAAAGCGCATATCCGGGAAATGCTCCTTCACAAACTGTTCCACCAGCTCCATATTTCCGCGGATATAATCGCACAGCTGATCGACGTAATCGTCACATTCCGTATAGCCGACCATGGTCGCATGCATCCCGAAAATACTTGCGGAATTCAGGAAGTCGCGCTTTCTTGTCTGATACAGAAATTCATCCCGTACCGTTGCATCCGGAATCACCGCATAGGAGCCGATCAAGCCGGGAACATTCAAGGTTTTACTGCACGAGCTGACCAGAAACAATCTGTCATACTCCCCAATATACTCCAGAATCGGCGTATGCCTTCCTCTCAGCTGCATATCCATATGAATTTCATCCGATATGATGGCCGTTCCATGCGACTTACAGATCGATACCATTGTTTGCAGCTCCGCTGGACTCCACAGACGTCCGGTTGGATTGTGCGGAGAACATAACAGGAATATAGAACAACCTTTTATATCCTCTTCAAATTTGTCAAAGTCAATTTCAAAATCATGCTTTCCATGTACCAGATCATGACTGATGAGAATGCGTTCCTGATCCTCAATAACTGTGAAGAAGGAATCATACATGGGATTTAAGCTCAGAATACGATCCTTTGGTTTGGATAACAGCCGGATCAGAAGAGAGACGGAATACATGACACTGGGACTGTATAAAATCCAGTCTTCTTCCATGCGGCATTGAAAGCGCCGTTGAAAGTATCCGGTAATACTCCCCTTAAAATCGTGATGATTCCATCTGGTATAGCCGTATATTTCGTGCTGTGCCACCTTTTGAATCGTGTCGCTAATCGGCTTGGGAATCCGGAAGTCCGTATCGGAAATAGAAAACGGAAGCAGGTCTTTTTCTCCAAAGCGGTCTTCGATATAATCCCACTGTGTACAATAGGTACCCCTGCGCTCGATCACTTCATCAAAATCATACTTCATGTGCTGCATCCTCCTTCAGAATCAAAAGCTCTTTGCTTGTCTTATTCATCACTGTACCGATACCGTTTCTGATTACCACATCATCCTCTATACGGATTCCACCGATGCCGGGCAGATAGATTCCGGGTTCACAGGACATCATCATGCCTTCCTGCAGAATGACAGAGCCTGTTTCATTCAAAATCGGATATTCACAGCCGTCGCCAATTCCAAGACCATGCCCCAGACCGTGTGTAAAATAGTCTCCGTATCCCTCACGGGTAATGACAGACCTTGCGGCGTTGTCTACCTGCTTTGCCACTGCCCCCTGCTTTATTGCACGGATACCTGCGAGCTGTGCCTCCAGTACAATATGGTAGATGCTTGCAATTTTCGGCTGCGGCTTCCCGATAAAGCAGACTCTGGTCATATCAGACTGATAGTTTTTATACTGAATACCGAAGTCCATAAGAATCGGCTCATGCGCACGGATTTTCCTTCCTGTCGGACGTCCATGCGGCAGGGCACTGCGTTCTCCTGTTCCTACGATTGTTTCAAAGGACATCTGTGCAGCTCCGGCGGATATTGCATAATACTGCAGCAGTGCAGATATTTCATATTCACTCATACCGATATGCAGATGATGGATGACTCTTTGATAAATATCATCCGTAATATCCACTGCCTCCTGCATAAGACGCTGTTCCTCTTCATCCTTGTAGATGCGAAGCATATGAATTTCCTCATCCAGCAAACGAATCTCAACACCGAGAGCCTCCATGCGCCAGTATTCCTTCACCAGTTGCTGCGAGCTCTCCACCCCCATGCTTGTACAGGCATGCTTGTGCAGCAGCTCTTCAACAACGCCAAGATATCCGTTTCCACCGGTATGCGGCATATGCTGGACAATCTGTAAGTCATGCTCCCGCTCGTTTGCCTCTACCAGATAACGTCCATCGACAATCAGGTATCCCTGATCCCTCATAAGCAGAATCTGACAGCCGCTTCCAGTCAGTGTGTCCATATACTTTTTCATTGTTTTACTTTTGATCAGCAATGCATCCAGCCTCTGCTCCCGCAGAAATGCTTGCAGCTTTCCTAAGCGCTTCGCCATTGCACAGCACCCCTTTCCTCTATTTGATAAATAAGGCAGACCTGCGCCTGCCTTACCATACTGCTGTCTTTAGAAATCCAGATCCAGATCGTTCAGCAATGCTTCATCCTCTGCGGAGATGGCACTTTTCTGTGCTTCCACAGCCTTTTCATTCTCCAGCTCACGTTTCTCGTACAGCTTGAAGAACGGATACCACAGAGCGATGGATCCCAGCATCTGTATGGCATTAACGACGATGGTTCTCCAGTCCAGATTGACCAGATAGCCCTCCAGGAAGACACCGACATACGGTGGATTGAAGACCGGCATATCCAGCAGTCCCATATCCATCAGCCAGTGCGGGAAGGTTCCAAGAATTGCCCCTCCGATGACATAAGGAATAAAGAACAGCGGGTTCAATACGATTGGTGCTCCAAACAGTATCGGTTCATTGATTCCGAACAATGCAGGTATCAGGGCAACACGGCCGATTTTCTTCTGTGCCGCCGCCTTTGAGAAGATGCACCAGAATACCAGACCGAAGGTGACACCGGTTCCTGTGAAGTTTGCGAAAGCAGAGATTGCACCACCGGTATAGAAATGCTCCAGCGGCAGATGTGCCTTGTAGTTGGCGATATTGTCAGCCAGAAACTGTGTGGAGATCGGGCTGGTGATCGGACTGAGTACAGACGGGTGAATACCGAAGAAGAACAGCAGACAGCTCATCATCTGCAGGAAGGTGAATGCCAGCGGGTTATCCATGGAGCCTACCAGCGGTGCCAGAAGATTGGTGAAGATCATCGGCGGTATGGTTTCAAATACGTTCACACATACGACACGGATAATCAGGAAGAATCCGATAACGATAACAGAAATCGGAATCATTTCAAAGGAACGTGATACAAAATCAGGTACGGACTCCGGCATTTTGATGGTAAAATGCTTTTTAATACACCAGCGATACAGCTCTACCGCAATAATGGTCGCAAACATAGCGGCAAACAGCCCCTTGGTACCCAGATAGGTTCCGGATATCCCACCGTCCTCCGTATATTCAACTGCCATCATTAGGAAGGCGATAATTCCCATACTCATACAGCCAGGAACATCCAGCTTATAGGAATTTGCCAAATGGTAGGCGATAATAGCCGTCACATACAAGGACATCAGACTCATTCCGACATTGAACGGAATATAAATGATGTCCAGATTTGCAGTGATCCACTGCGATATTGGATTCTCTGCACCGATCATATTCGGAATTGCTTCCGGAATCAGACAGAAGCTTCCGATAATCAGTAACGGTGTCATCGCTACCATTGCTTTCTTGATTGCGCTCAGATGCACCTGTTTATCCATCTTATTGGCGATCGGAGTCAGATATTTATTCATAAATGCCTCAAATTTATCAAACATGTTTCCACTCTCGCTTTCTTTTTTATAATTCCCCTCAGAATTATTTCTGCATATCTGCTTTTTTTCTTGCGATCAATGCCATTTTCATAACCGTGGCTCCATCCATTTTTCCATACGTATCCTTGTCTACGATAACATAAGGAATATGGTACGGATCGATGATCGGCTTGATGTAGTCGATTTTGTGTGCAATCTGCGGTCCGATGACAAGCACATCCATGCCTTCCACTTCACTCTGCAGTAAATCTACCGGTATAGCAGTGAATTGGAAATCATCGATATTCAGCTTGGCACTGTCCTTCACAGTTTTCTTCATGCTGTCCATCAGCATGGTTGTGGAGAAGCCTCCTGCACAGCACAATACGATTTTCATGTTATTTACCCTCCTTTGCCTCAAATACATTTATCATTTCCTCAATCAGATCTCTCGCTAATTGAGAAGTCATATAATGGTCCTGCGCATGAACCATCAACAACCCGATTTCCGGTTTCTCATCACTGTCACTCATTTCTGCAGTGATGAGCTTTGTCTGGATTTTGTGTGCCTCCAGATCTATCTTTCTCGCCTGGGCAAGCAGCTCGCGTGCCTCATCGTAACGGCTTTCCTTTACCATTTTCAAAGCCTCAAATGCTTTCGCCTTACTATCTCCGGCAGCAGAAATCATGCCTACGATTTCCTGTTCCAACTGATTCATTTCGTCTCCTCCTCGTTAATATGCAGTAAATGCTTCCATTCTCTCTTTCGTTAATGCTTTCGCCAGCTGTACAACCAGCTCTATCGTATGATCCAGATCCCTTGTATCCACCAGACTCCAGGAGCCGTGGCAGTAGCGAAACGGTATTCCGATGACCATAGCAAGTGTGCCGCTGCGGCTGATTCCGGCATTGCCGGCGTCGGTACCTCCACCGCTGAACATATCACACTGATAAGGGATATCATGTGTCTGTGCAATCTCTTTGACAAACGCCAGCAGCTTTTCATTCGGTGCCAGTGTTTTATCGTAATGCACCAGCATGCAGCCCTTTCCCAGCCTGCGGTGGTTGGTATAGTTTCTCGACAGCTCCGGATGATTCGCCACATCGAGTGCAAATACAAGATCGGGTTCTTCCTTATATACTGCTGTTTTCCCTCCGCGCACACCAACCTCTTCACTGCTGGTTGCACACAGGATGATTTCATTTTCCAATGACAGCTCATGAAGTCGTTTCATCGCCTGTGCCAGCACATAGCAGCCGCTTCGATCATCCATCGCCTTGCCGGCATATACATGATCCTGATTGAACGGATGTGCATTGCTGTCAAAGCAGACCATATTGCCGATTTCCACACCAAGTGCCGCGACCTCCTCCCGATTGTCACAGCCAAGATCCACATACAGCTCCCTGACATGGTGATTCTCATCCGTTGTGATGTTCAGAATACCGGATACCTTTGATCCGCTAGCCGTCGTAATTCTGACCTTCTGCATTTCCATGCTTTTCTGCTGGACGCCGCCCAGCGCAATCAGATACACAAAGCCGATATCCGATATATGCCGCACAAGAAAGCCGACCTCATCCATATGGGCGCAAAACATGATTTTCAGCGGTTTTTCAGCTGTCCCCTTTTTGTGAAAGGAAATGCTGCCCAGCGTATCGTACGTGATTTCATCACTGTATGCGGACAATTCCTCCTTCAATATGGCACGCACCTCCCCCTCTTTGGAAGCAACCGCATCCGCATTGGACAGGCGTACCAGTAGCTCTTCTTTCATATACTTCCTCCATCCAGTTCCTTCATAACAATCAACAGCTCCTCCAGTGTCCGACTGCTTAACACACGCTCCAGACGCTTTTCGTCCTTCATGAGCTGATACAGCTTCCGGGTGATATCCTTGTGCATCTCATAGCTGCTTCTTGTCAGCGATATCATAAAGATAATGCGCACCTCTTTGCCCTCATGCAGCAGCGGCTTATGCAAAATGCAGACCGATATCATATTCTTTTCCGCGAGGATCTGAATCGGATGCGGAATAGCAACACCATGTGCGTAGACGGTGCTCATATAGGACTCGCGTTCCATGACATAATCCGCATAATGCGCACCTCCATAGCCGCAGGTTTCCAGCTGGTCCGCCATCTGCTTCAGCAGATGCAGATAGTCCGTTTCCTCACTGATCTGAAAGAAATCACGGCTGAACAGGGAATACATATAGGAATCCACATCGGCTATACTCAGGGAATCACAGTTATCAAACTGCAGCACCTGCCGGATACGTATCAGATCCTGATCATCCAGCAGCTCCTTGATATAGATGATCGGAGCACTGAACTCCCGGTTTAAAGGGACGATGGTAAAAATCAGATCCGGCTGAAACGCTGCCAGCTCCTCCAGCTGAAGAAAGCTGAAGGTTTCCACCTCTGCTTTGACAAACAGCGATTCTATCTGCAGCTTGATCAGGTATGCACTGCCCCCGCCGGTGGAACAGACAACACCGATGCGGTTAAACCGCCGGATACGCAGCTCCCGTTCCTTTTCCATGTGCGCCGCAAAATGTGTCGCAACAAAGCCGACCTCATCGTGTGTCGCTTCCACATCGTATTTCTCTTTCAGCATATCCGCAAAGCGTATGGCAATGTTGAAGATCATCGGATAGCGAATACAAATTTCACTGATCAGATTATTCTTATACGATATTTTCTGATGCAGCCGGTCGATCAATAGGGATACATGGGTAAGCAGTGAAGTTTTAAACACCTCATCCTCACTGAATTCTGTGCCATATACCTCATCGCATTCCTGCAGGAACTGATCGATATCGGCACGCAGACTTACACTGAAGGAGCTGGCGGGCACCATCTGCCGGATATTAATCCGCAGCACCTCAAGAAACTGCTGACAGGTCTTTTTCGATATGCCATATGTGAATAAGCCTTCGACGGTCTGTATGACCTGTGCCCCGACCCGTTCACATGCATCCTTACCCTCGTCTGGATGATATCGTTTCTCTTTTTGAATCTGTGCCAGATACAGCGTGACCTTCAGCCATACCATAACATTTTTCAATTCGTTATAATTGATATTGAGATGCTCCCGCTCAATGCTGTGTACCAGTACCTCATGAATCCGGCTAAAGGAAGCCTCCTCCTTTTCCAGCTCCTGTGTGATAAAGGTATTCCCATCAAAATACAGCTCGCACATCAGCTTTCTGATATGCTGTGTATCTCCACGGATGCGGATGCCGTAATGACTTTTCTTTTCCAGCTGCAACTGATGGACCTGCAGCTGCTTTTCCACTTCCTGTAAATCCTTTTTTACTGAGGTGCGGCTGATTTGAAACTGCTCTGCCATACGATCCATGGAAACATAGCTTTCCTGCAATGTCAGATACGCCATCATGTTCTTGACACGGTCCTTCATATCAAACATGGTTTCATGCTCGAGTGATTTCATGAATTCATCCAGCAGACGGTCATTGATTACTTCAAGCAGATATCCGTTCCCCCTGCGCATGTGCAGCTGATACCCGTTTCTTGAAGAAATCTGTATCAGATATGACAGGTCATTCTGTATCGTTCTTCTGGATACATCATATCGCTTCATGAAATATTCCATGGGCAGGTATTCCTTCATTGTCAGAAAGTCTTTCATTATGGAATATAATCTCATACAGGATTCTCCTTTCTTGTTTTCGGTATCGCTTACATCCACATTATAAGATTGCTTTCACATTAAGAACAGATTAACAATTACGCCTGAATGTGCAAATAAAATCGTAAAGTGCTGCTATGATAACGGATGTAAAAGATACAGGGATAATAGTAACATATAGATAAATGCTTCGTTCCCGCCATCTTTATCGGTGCAGAATGTCCTTACCGATATGGAACTGTGAATCTTTACGTTAATTTTTCCGTTTCCGTATCCTCTTTTTCCTAAAGTATTGCATGTTTTTTCAGAAACAATTAGTATATTATTGAAGTGAGTGTACACAAGAAGAGCAACAGCAATGAAGTGTCACCGTATCATGAAAGCAATGAGTTTTTTCAAACTGTCCTGCTGTTTCTCAAAAGCTTATGTTTCATATGGAGGTATGCATGATGACAGATAACGAAAGAAAGCGTTTAAGAGAATTAAACAGCAAAAACGAAGAATTCAACAAACGATTATATGAGAATGCGAGAAGCTATGCAAAAGGCTTGTTTGCGCTCAGCATACTGGCATTGCTAATTCTGCTATTATATTTGTTATTATAAGCGATATGAAATTCTTGAATTCTTTGCCTATAAGCTTAACCAGTATATAATATGTTATTTCCTATAAACCTGGATTTTAAGCGACATCCGCAATAATCCAAGATATAAAAAGAAGTCATGTAACTGATATTCATAACAGTGTTTACATGACTTTCTTATAATTTTATTTTACCACGACTGCCTAAAAGGACACACTATTTGTGTGTCCATGTAGTTTTCACTAAATCCTTCAGCTGAAGCTTTACACTTGATTGTCCCGCAACCAGAGCTTTGCTTAAACGGAAGCCGTATTCATCCTTATTCTTTGTTTTATTGACGCTCAGATACATCCATGGAAGCTCCTGCATACCGCTGTCAAGGATAACATTTACACTACCCTCGAGCTCATAAGCCTTATGCTTTTTTTCTATGTCATGGGAAACAACAGAGACAATACTTCCGCCCTGTGTGCTGAATTCCCCGCTTGCCTCAAAATAGATGAGATAGGCATCGGTTTCTTCCTCCACATCCGAAAGATAGATCGTATTTCCTTCACTCTCATATACCTTTTGTCCCTCGTTGGAGGACACATCCTTCAGCTGGAAGGTATACACAGCCTCTTCTTTTATTTCCTGCTGTATCGTACGATAATTGCTGGATTCCTGCAGATAGCCCATTGCCTTACGCTGATCGTCGATTGCCACACTGCGGCTGATGGCATAAAAGCTAATCATAATGATTACAGCCACCAGTATACTTATCACCGCACGGTTTCCGGCCTTGCTTTTTTTGTTTTTCAACAGCAGCGGCTCCGGTACATTGCGCACAATCCCATTGATAAAGGCTGTTTCATCCCCATTGTAAATATCCTGCGGCTGCAGGCTTCGCAGCTGGGCAGTATACAGCTGATTCGCAATGTCATGCAGCTCCACATTCAGATAGCTGCTCTCTCTTATTTTTTTAAGAAGTCGATTTTGTATTTTCCTGTATTCCTGCAGGTATTCCTGTTCCAGCAGGTCCAGTATTTCATTATTTTCCATGTTTATGACCTCTTTCCTGTCCTATTATAGTATATCATATGAATCCGATTGCGTGAGCATTTATACGATAACAAATACACCGTAAAATTACAATGTTTTTTCTATGAAAAATTATGGAAAAGTATACTTTCATGGGTTATGTATCCATTTCCCGGGGAATATCTTTTTGTACAATCCTGTTTGTCCCAGCTTTGAACATCCAATCCTTTTCATTTTTTTAACATTTACCTCTGAACCAAACAGGCGTATAATAAGATACAAATATCAAAGGGGTAGTAGAATGAATAAAGAGAAGTCAAAAAACAGAGGTTTGATGACTGAGGGAGTCATCTGGAAGGAAATTCTGCTGTTTTCCATACCACTGCTGCTGGGAAATCTGTTTCAGCAGCTGTATAATGCAGTGGATTCCGTTGTTGTGGGGAATTATATCGGGGCACAGGCACTTGCGGCTGTAGGCTCCAGTGCGCCTGTCATCAATTTACTTGTCAGCTTTTTCATGGGACTTGCGGTTGGGGCCGGCGTCATCATCTCCCGCTATTTCGGGGCAAGAAAAAAAGAAGAACTGCACATCGCCGTGCATACCTCGCTGGCACTGACCTTTGCGGCAGGTCTTGTCATGACGCTGATTGGCGTACTTATTTCTCCTTATGTACTGCAATGGGTAGGAACACCAAGTGATGTCATGGAAAGCTCCGTGCTGTATCTGCGTATTTATTTTCTGGGCATTTTATCTGTGATGGTTTACAACATGGGAAGCGGTATCCTGCGGGCAGTGGGTGATTCCAGAAATCCGCTGTACTTTCTGATCGTGTCTTCCGTCACCAACATTATTCTGGATATGCTGTTCGTCATCGTCTTTCACATGGGAATTGCTGGAGTCGGATGGGCCACGCTGATTGCACAGACAATCAGTGCTGTATTAACCATGCTTCTGCTTATGCGTACCAAAGAAGAATACCAGGTAAAGCTGAAGCATATCCGCTTTCACAAGCATATGCTTTATGAAATTGTCCGACTGGGACTTCCCAGCGGTTTGCAGAATGCCATCGTTTCCTTTTCCAATGTTATCGTGCAAAGCAACATCAACGCCTTCGGTTCTCTGGCAATGGCAGGCTGCGGCTCCTACACCAAGATCGACGGCTTTGCCATACTTCCGGTTATGAGCTATTCCATGGCACTGACCACGTTTACCGGACAGAATATGGGGGCTAAAAAATATGACCGGGTAAAGCAGGGCGCAAAGACCGGCATTCTCATGAGTGTCATAACGATTGTCTGCATTTCTGCCCTGCTGCTGATGTTAGGTCCTAACGTTCTTGCGATTTTCTCCAGTGATCCGACAGTGATCAATTATGGACTGTATATGATGCATGTACTCGCACCGGGCTATATCTTCCTGGCAATATCCCATGCCTTTAACGGTATCATTCGTGGCGCAGGCATCACGACAGTGCCTATGATCGTTATGGTCACATGCTGGTGCGGGCTGCGTATGGCATGGATTCTAACCAGTGTACCGTTGTTTCATGATATCGGTGTCGTCTTTATGGGATGGCCGCTGACCTGGATTGCCAGTGCCCTATGGCTGTTCCTGTATTATCGTAAGGGAAAATGGATGACACGCTATGATTCTTAAAGACAGATAAAAACCATCGATGAACCAGAATATTCGATGGCTTTTTACTATATTTATGCTGTATGTGCCGGCTGCTTTTGTGACTGCGGTCTGCGTCTGCGGTTGTTCCGCTTTGGTGTAGCTGCCGATGTTTGCGTCTTCATTGCAGCACTGCGGTTCTCGCTTCGATTGGATGCGGAAGGCTTTGCTGCGGGTTTCTGCCTTCTTCTATTCTGCGACTGTGCAGATGCCGCAGGCTCCAGATTACGCATTGGAAACTCGCGGTCCTCCACAACCGGTATGTGCATACGAATCAGCTTTTCGATGTTCTTTACATACTCTGCTTCATTGCAGTCAGAGAATGCAATGGCACAGCCCTGTCTGCCGGCTCTGCCGGTACGTCCGATGCGATGTACATATACTTCAGCCTCATTGGGGATATCAAAGTTAAATACATGACTCAGCTCCTGAACATCGATTCCTCTTGCGGCGATGTCTGTAGCAACAAGTACCCGGCTTTTTCCTTCCTTGAATTGCAGCAATGCCTGCTGACGCGCATTCTGAGATTTATTTCCATGAATCACACCGGTTGTTACACCGTTTTCATTCAGATACTTTGCCAGACGGTTTGCATTGCTTTTCGTCCTTGTGAATACAAGTGCATTTTGTACGCGGTTCTTCTGTAAAAGCTTTAACAGCAGGCGTTTTTTGTTTGCTTTGTCCACATAATACAGACTCTGATCGATCTTTTCCACTGTAGTTGATGCCGGTGTCACCTCAATGCTGACAGGCTCATGCAGTAAGGACTGGGCAAGTTTACGGATTTCTGAAGGCATGGTGGCACTGAAAAACAATGTCTGCTTCCTTTTGGGCAGCTTTGCGATAATCCGCTTTACATCCGGAAGAAATCCCATATCCAGCATACGGTCTGCTTCATCCAGTATGAAGATTTCAATATGGCTGATGTCAATTATGCCCTGTTGAATCAGATCATTCAATCGACCGGGTGTTGCGACCAGAATATCCACTCCGGCCTTCAAAATACGTTCCTGCGGCTTCTGCGGTACACCGCCAAAGATAACGGCACTGCGTATTGTTGTATATTGGGCATAAGCTGTGATGTTTTCCTGAATCTGTATGGCAAGCTCCCTGGTCGGTGTTACGATTAGGGAGCGGATGCTTTGTTTATAATGCTTTTTCAGCATCTGAATCGTCGGAATGGAAAATGCTGCTGTTTTTCCGGTACCGGTCTGTGCACAGCCGAGAATGTCACGACCCTGCAGAGCGTAGGGTATTGCCTGTTCCTGAATTGGTGTGGGAACAACATATCCCTGTTCTTTAACAGCCTTTAAAATAGGCTCTGTTATATGTAATGTTTGAAATTTCATGTTCTCTTCTTTCTATCAGGCATGAAAAAGCGATACTTATTGTTCATCCCTAAGTATCGCGTTAGCCTTGAATTTAAGCAACCTCATCATAACACACTTTGTTGCAGAACAGAAGATTTTTTTGAAATTTCACAAAGATTCACATAGAAACATGTGCTTTGTATATCTATGCTTTACCAAACGTGAGTGAGTATTTATATTTTTCTGCACGGTAAACAGTTTTGAAAAACAATCTATCCCAAAATTAAGACTATAAGGAAAGACATACAAATTATAATCAAAATATCAAGTTATGATGATACCTATTTTGTTGTCGAACATGCACGTAGAATTATTGTTACAGGGCTATACTCATATCGCCAAAATCAGTTTTTTCAACTACTAACCAGATCCTTCACAAGTATATAAGACACAAAAAGGTTCACACGTTGATTTTATCCTGTGAACCTTTTTAAACATATCAGATTTAATACTGCCCTACCTTAACACATATTCCTTCAAAAACCGGCTGACTCCCTGCTCGGTATTCGCCTTTGCGATATAATCCGCCATTTCCTTTACCTCTGACTGACCATTTTCCATACAAACACTGATTCCGGCTGTGGAAAACATAGTCGCATCATTGAAGTTATCACCAAACACCATCGTCTGCTTCGGCTGTACATGCAGCAGCTCCATCAGTCGTACCAGCGTCTTTCCCTTTGTCGCATCCACATGCGTGATCGTGTATACATCATCCTCACTGCGTACAGCATGCAGGCTTTCACAATGTGCATTGATCGTATGCAGAACAGGCTCCATCACATTCGCATTCTTTGCGACCATAACCACCTTGAAGATGGCATGCTCCAGCATATCCCGATCATTGCCTGCCTGTTTCACCATTGTTTTTCCACGCAGCCGGTTCAGAAAAAATTGCAGCCGCGCATCCTGCAGTGAGGTTGTAAAAACAACATCGTTTGTGTAAGCAATACATGGAATATCCTGTTGCTGCAGCTGCTGGAAAGCAAATGCCAACTCTACGGATTCCATGCTTTTCTCATATATACAGGCATCCCCCTGAAACATATTCGCCCCGTTATTTGCGATAAAGGGAAGCTGCAGAGACAGCTCCTTCAGATATGGCTTCATAATATGAATATTGCGCCCGCTTGCCAGTGTGAACATGATTTCGCGTTTCGCTAATTCCTTTATCACGTCAGCGATTCCGGCATCCAGCTGCTTTTCATCATCCAGCAGCGTACCGTCGAGATCGGCAACAACAAGCCGGATATCCGCAAAGCTGCTCATACAAAAACCTGATCCAGCTTATCACGCAGGAAGGCAGAGGCATGTGTGCATACCTTTTGCCAGTCAGAATTTCCCGTGTACCAGAATTCCCCTACAAACATCCGTACACCCTGCTGCTTCAGCTCTCTTATATTTTCCACAAACTCCGTATGACCACTGCCAAACGGTATTTCACGATAATGACCGGGAATAGTTTCCTTTAAATGTGCCGCCACAATATGACCCTTTCCCGTCCGGATATCTTCGTTTACATTCTTCCCGTAAAGCAGACTCGCATTTTTCAGATTTCCCATATCCGGATATACGCCCAGATAGGGAGAAGCAGCCTGTTGAACATAGTGCATGCTTTTTTCCACCGTATCCATAAACGGTGTTTCCATCGTCTCAAAGCCCAGCAGGATTCCCTTTTTCGCTGCCAGTTCCACACAATGTCTCAGATTGCGGATGAAATTCTGCTTTGTCTGTTCGCTGCCCTCTTCATAATATACATCATAGCCTGCCAGCTGTATGATACGGATTCCCAGATCATCTGCCAGCTGTACTGCAGCCTCCATGATTTGAAGAGCCTTTTTTTGTATATGCTCATCCGGGTGCCCCAGAGGATACTTACGGTGTCCACTCAGACACATGGAATGAATCCGCACACCGGTTTCCTCCATGGCCCGCACAATAGCCCCGCGTTCTTCTCTGGTATATTGCAGCCGTGCAAGCTTTTCGTCGCTCTCATCGACACTCATTTCAAGATAATCAAAGCCGAATTCTCTGCAAAGCTGCAGCTTTTCCTTCCATGACAGGGTGTTTGGCATGGATTTCTCATATTGGCCCAGCTCATATGCTCTCATGAGGAGCTCCTCTGTCCATAGTAGGCATTGGGACCATGCTTGCGCTTGAAGTGCTTATCCAGCAATACCTGCTGCATCGGCTGTGCACTCCCATTTTGCAGCATCACACTCACAAATGCCATAGCGGCGCACTCCTCCATCACGACGGCATTGTGCACTGCCTCAAACGGATCCTTTCCCCAGCTGAACGGTCCATGACTGTGTACCAGCACCCCCGGCATACTGTTGGGATCAATCCCTTTCTGCTTGAAGGTTTCCACGATTACATGTCCGGTTTCCAGCTCATACTCCCCATGGATTTCCGCCTCACTCATTTGCCTTGTACAGGGGATATCTCCATAGAAATAATCCGCCTGAGTCGTTCCCAGCGCAGGGATTGCTTTTCCTGCCTGTGCAAATGCCGTAGCCCAGCGGGAATGCGTATGCACGGCTCCTCCGATATTCGGGAAGTTCTTATAAAACTCCAGATGTGTCATCAGATCACTGCTTGGCTTCAGCTTTCCCTCCACCACATTTCCTTCCAAATCACATAAAACGATATCCTCAGCACTCATGTCGTCATACTCCACACCGCTCGGCTTGATGGCGACGATTCCGTGTTCCCTGTCGATCCCAGATACATTTCCCCATGTAAAGGTAATCAGTCCATACTTAGGAAGCAGTAGATTTGCCTCCAGCACCTTCTTTTTCAGTTCTTCCAGCATCGTATACCTCCTAGTCCTCTACAATATAGACCGCTGCCTCATTCGCCGTATGATTGGCGGCAACGATCAGATCGCGGTCCTCTTCATTAACCAGACACAGATTTGCCGGACCCACGCCACGATCGATTTCTTTCGTCACAAAGGCGCCGTCCTTATACTGCACATAAAACAGCTCCGCATCCCTTCGACGCACACCTGCCAGAAAGGTCGGTACGCCACGCAGGGTGCCTCCCACCAGCGTATGGGCAAAGTCAATCTCATTCTCATACGTATATACCCGCTGATAGCTTCCCTCCAGCTTCTTATAAATATGGATCTCTGTTCCATGGAACGGCTCAATCGTCATAATCTCCTGCTCCCCGTCTCCATCAATATCCAGCACAGCAATCTCACCAATGGTACCGCTCAGCACGTATTCCACCTGCCACTGTCCGCCTCTGTGCGCAGGCGGTGTGACCTTAACGATTCCCTGATCACTTCCGAAATATCCGCAGGTATGCTGTGCATCCCGATAATAGCCGTGATTGCGATACAGCCCATCCATCAGGACCTCAATCTGTATACCCTCGTTCAAATCCTCAGGAAGCTCACCGACATAGATGCGTCCGGGAACACTCCAGTCCTCTTTGTTCTGCTTTGCAGTCGCTATGGTGGCACCGATAAAATAATTCACTCCGTTTTTATGATAGATATCAAAGCGGTGAATATACGGCAGCTGTAATACATCCTTTATAACAAAGCCGCCCTCTGTATATTTCCCCCACACGATTTTGGAGAGAGATGGGGATACCTTGAGGTAAAATTCCTGCACTGCCAGAAACTCCCCCTCCCGATTGGGAATCGGAATAATGGACATGCAGCCCCCGGCCTTTTTCCAGATCGTCTCCTTATGCTCAAAGCTCTTTCCCGAAAACATTTCACACATCACATCCGGATCCTCACTGGCATAGATAATGTGATTCTCATGGTTCATATGGATGCTGGCAGCACAGTAACAGCGCCGGATTTCATCCAGTTTTCTCTTTGTGATTTTCATTGTCAAAGCCCTCATTTCTGTATGTTCATATAGAACGTTTTATCGTTAATTTTATAGATTTTTCGTTAAATTCACGAATTTTGCGTATAAGAAAAGCTGCACTGGGCAGCTTATTCTTTTTTACTTATTTATAGCGGCTGCCAGCCCTTCTTCAATCTCTTTTGCGGACATTACATTTTTCAGTCCGACAATTTTTGTGCCACGTTTTTCCGCATCCGCAAACATGCTTACAAAGTTTTTGGAGCACAGAACGATATCATACTGGCCTGCGGCAGATTTTCCTTCGGATACCGCACAGTGACGGATTTCCTGGATACCCAGCCCCATCTTCTTCGTTACCTTTTCAACGTTTAATTTGATCATCATACTTGTGCCTGCACCATTTCCACAGCAGACCAGCAGTTTCAGTTTTCCAGCCATTGTTATCTCTCCTTTATTGATTATGTCACTTCTATTTTACGCCTTTTGCGCTTCTTTTTCTTTCATTTTTTCCAGATATTCATCATAATCCTCTGTAATCAGGAAGTACGTATCCGGATGCTTGCGATATTGAAGCTGTGGAATTGCAAGCAGAATCAATACAACGATCGCGACACCGAAGTATCCGAGGAATTTCATGATGACGGTGAATAACGGCCATACGGTTGCCCAGTCAAACATTCCCAGATAACCGCCATATGCCGCAAGACCGACACCTCCGGCAATCAGAGCTGAGCCAAATACCTGAATCAGACCGGAGATAAACGGGAACAGCATAGCTGCTTTGATACCGCCTCGGTTATCCGCATAGATTGCGATTACCGCATTGTCGAAGAAGACCGGTACAAACCCTGCGATAACCAGTGTCGGACTCTTCATCAGCAGCAGAATCATGATGGCAAGGAACTGACCAAGCGCTCCCATCAAGAAGCCGACCGTAACTGCATTGGCGCTTCCAAAACCGAATACCGCTGCACAGTCGATGCCCGGAACTGCACCAGGCAGGAAGGTGTTGGAAATACCCTGGAAGGAATTTGTCAGCTCGGTAACAAAGGTACGTACACCAAGCTGCAGGATTGCCAGATAGACAGCGAAGTTCAATGCCGTGGTCATAATGTAGAAGAAGAAATTATCAGCGGCCTTCATGAACTCCATGCTGACCAGATAATCCTTGCCAAGCACGAGCAGGATCGCTCCGAAGAACAGGAACATCAGAATGGAGGTTGCCACCATATTTTCATTGAAGATGGACAGGAAGCCCGGGAATTTCAGATCATCCAGACGCTTGGTGGATTTCCCCTTCAGCTTATCTGCCAGCTTCGCAAAGATTGCAATACCGAACATCTGCTGGTGAGCGATGGCAAAGCCTCCGCCCTCGGTAAGCTCCTGCGTGATTTCAACGGTAAGATTGGAGCCGACTGCCCAGTACAGGCCCAGAATCAGACCCATGAGGATCAGAATCGGTGTATCTCCCAGTGTAGGAAAGCAGAACAGAATCAGCCAGAAAGCGGTGGAAGCCTGCTGCATCTGTACATGTCCTGTCGTGAATACAGCACGCATTTTTGTCCATTTCTTTAAACGAACAAGCAGTAAATTCATGATAAACGCAATCAACAGCAGCAGCATGACCTGTGAAAAGGTTCTGCCAAAGCGTTCCCCAAGCCCTGCTGTAACTGCATTTTGTCCGAAATACGGGTCAATGACCATCGCATCCAGATTGAAGCGGTCCTTCAATCCGACCAGAATCGGGCGGAAGTTATTGACCAGTCCACCGGATCCGACAGCCAGAATCATATACCCGACGGTTGCCTTGATAAAGCCTGCGAATGCTTCATATAACGGTTTCTTAAGCAGCAGATATCCGACCAGAACCATGAGCCCGATGAAATACGCCGGCTGTGTCAGAATATTTGTTGCGAAGAAACTCCAGATACTCATTAAAAAGTCCATAAAGTTTTCCCTCTCTTTATATTGGTTTATGCTTCGTATGTTTGTGCTGCCTGCTGCAGTTCCTCAACTGTATGCGCTTCCAGTAATGCATTGACGAGCTCCTCGTTCATCAAGGCATCCATGAGCTCCTGAATATTATGCAGGTGCTGCTCATGATCGACAGCGGCCAGGGAGAAAAACAGTCTTGCTTTTTTGTCAGGGTCCTGTTTATCAAAATCCACAGGCTCTTCCACCTTCATAAAGGAGATGGCAGTGCCATGGCACCCCTTTGCCCCTTCTGTGGAATGCGGCATGGCGATATCCGGTACGATAACGATATAGGGACCGTATTTATTTACACAGTCAATAACTGCCTGCACATAGATATCTTCTACAACTCCTGCTTCCAGCAGCGTACGATAACCGGCACGGATTGCCTCCTGCCAGTCATCAAAGTGCTGTTCAAAGGAATAGTAGCCTTTCTCAATGATTTCCTTCAGCATGCGCTTTACCTCCTATAATATGGAACGGAACGGAACATTCGGTTCATCCGTAAAGCAGTCCTCAAAGCCTCTGCGGTAATGGAACTGGCGCTTGTTCTGATCTGTCGGCCACACATATTTTCCACCGACATCCCAGATAAACGGATGGAATTTATAATCCAGAACATCCTTTTTGTATTCATACAGCATATTGATTTCCTGCGGGTCTGCCTTGAAGTTTGTCCATACATCGTAATGGAATGGAATAACGACCTTGCAGTTCAGTGCTTCCGCCATACGCAGGATATCCACGCTTGTCATTTTATCCTGATTTCCTGCCGGATTTTCCCCATAGGAGCCTAATGCAACATCAATATCGTAGTCCTTGCCGTGCTTTGCATAATAGGTGGAGTAATGAGAATCTCCACTGTGATAAACACTTCCGGCTGGTGTCTTTATAATATAGTTGACGGCTTTTTCATCCATATCGGTTGGACACTTACCACGTACGTCCTCATCATTGGTAACAAGACAGGTACGATCAAAGCTGTCCACAACAATGATCTGTGTGTCCTTGATTTTCACCACATCCCCCGGCTTTACAACCTGACAGCGCTCTTTCGGTACGCCGTAGCTCAGCCATTTTTCCACACTCTTTTGCGGACCGATAAACGGTACGGCAGCATCACAGTTTTTCAAGACAGCTGCTGCATAGAACGGATCGATATGATCGTTATGATAATGAGTGGATAATACAGCATCCACCTGTGTCACAGCGAAGGGATCATATACGATTGGCGCAGCACGCAGATTCGGCTGTGTCATTCTCCCTCCGGTCATATTGCGCATCTGATGGAATTTCGCCATCTCTTTGTTTTTCTTTGTACGCTTTCCATTACCAAACCATAAATCAATGGAAATGTTGGTATTGTTTTCTGTCTTGATCCATAAGCCGGTACAGCCGATCCACCACATGGCGAAGGTACCTTTTTCTACGACCTCCTGATCAATTTCCTCATTCAGCCAGGTTCCCCATTCCGGAAAAGCTCCCAGAATCCAGGATTCTCTGGTAATTTCATCTACTTGACTCATTGCATATTCCTCCAGTTTCTTAATTGAGCGCGCCGCTTGTTTTTGTACACCCATATGATAAACATTTCATGAACAATTGGCAATAGTTTTAAATGAACAGTTCATAAAATATATGAACAATTTGAGAAATGTGTGCGATTACAATTCATATAACCATGAATAAATGAATTATTTTATGAATTATATGATTGACAATCATTCATAAAGAACATATAATGTATTTGTAAAAGAGGTGCAGACATATGAAAAAAGGATTATCAAGACTCACGTTCAGTGAAACAACACGCCGTATCATCACCATTGCCATCTATGCATTCTTCACAATATATACCTTATATAAGCTGCTTCAGGAACCAAGCCCGGAAGGCAAGATATGTTATGGTCTGCTTCTGATCATCTTTATGGGGGTAGCACTCTGGGCGGAATATCTGCGGATTCTATATCAGAAAATGATTACGGCACTGAATATGGATTGTGACGCAGGTCTTGCGAAACACTATTATAACATATTAAAAAAGCGGGATTTCATGAAAAGCTACCGGACAACGCAGCTGATCTTTGATACTCTGTATTATCAGGATATTGGAAAACCACAGACCTGCATCGAGCTATTGGAAAGCAATGAGAAAACCTTTCGCTCCTCCCTTGATTATCTGCTGATTCGCAATTATACCTATTTTTATTCCTATTATAAGCTGGGGAACCGAACAAAGGTAAAGCACTGGTATCCAGAGGTCATGAAGCTGAAGGATACCAAAATCAAGGGCAGCAAGGTCTCTCCTCTGTATAACTGGGAGTTTATCGAGGCAGTGTTTCTTTCCTGTATGAAGGATTATAAGAAAAGTCTGGCAAAGTTCAAGCAGATTGATACCAGATATATGAACAATCGGGAAATGGCGCAGTATTATACGGAATTTGGAAAAGTTTACAAAGAATTGAATGATAAGGAAAATGCAGTTATAATGTTTACAAAGGCTATGGAAACAGGGAAACAGCTGTCCAGCAGCAGGGAGGCAGGTGCCTGCTTCCATCGTTTATGAAATGAAACAGGGGATACAATATGAAAATGAATAAGGCAGTCGTGGATGCACGACGCAATAAAATCATGCAGAAGATTCAGAGTCAGGGAAAGGCTGCGGTCGAGGATCTGGCAGAGGAGCTGCAGGTATCACCGCTGACCATACGGCGTGATCTGCAGTTCTGGGAGGAAATGGGGGCAGTGGAGCGCTATTACGGCGGTGCCAAGCTGATTCAGCATTTTGTAGAAAACGATGACCCACAGCTCTCTAACGAACAGTACAAGCATGCCATCGCAAAATATGCCGCACAGTATGTACAGGACGGTGATACGATATTCATCAATACAAGCTCAACTGCACTGCTTGTGCTGAAGTATATTAAAAACAAGCGTGTCACCGTTATCACCAACAACGGCAAAGCGATTTTCATGGACCATGATCCCATGGTCAGCATCTGTCTGAGCGGTGGTGAGCTGCGCATTCCGAAAGAAAGCATGGTCGGTGATTTTGCATTGAATAATCTGAACAAGGTATCAGCAACAAAAGCCTTTCTCGGCTGCAGCGGATTCAGTGTTGCCAGTGGTATGACCACAGCGATCCTGCAGGAGGTTGCTATCAATGAGGTGATGATCACCCGCTGTATCGGTGAGACCTTCATTCTGGCAGACCATACAAAAATCGGAACTAATCACAGCTTCATCAGCGGAATGATTCAGTCATTCGATTATCTGATCACTGATCATCTTGCGCCTGAGGAAGAACTTCTGGCAATTCAGGAGGCAGGCGTTAAAACGGTCACACTGGATCCGTTAACCCATATTGCGGACAGTTTCACAAAGCGATAACAAACAGTTATTTCTTTGCTTACTTACACTTATATACTCACATAAGTCCCGTAAATGGGGCTTATTGTTGTTTGTATGAGTATGTATGCGTGATGTGGAGGTTCTATGCAGCACTTAGGTAACAAACCTGTTTGTAGGATGTTACTTCAAAGTATCCTCTGAAGTAAAACAGCAGCAATACCGGAAGTAAATGTTTAATAATATAAGAAGTAAATTGACATATTCGGAAGTGAGTATTATGGAATTGTATATTTTCTGTTCTGACGACCGCAAAGTACGTTCTGTAATGTCAAACCAAAGCAACATTGACTGTGTTCGTGCATTGACTTCATTTTATCTAGCAAAAAACTATTTGCATATGAGTAAGGAATATGCACAAGTATTTTTTGATTCGTGGATGGCTTTGCATAGAAATCAAAAATGTTTTCAAATATATAGCAAAAGTGGATATCAGTTAGAACGTGTTCTTGGTCAAGATATTTTCGATATGTTGTATGAGGACGAGCTTGATTTACAAAAAGATGGTTTTTTCAAAAGAAAATAGCGTAACGTAATACCATTTTGGTCATTTAGCCAAGATGGTGTTTTATATTTGTTATAGGGTGAAATAAATACGATACATCGATTTGATCTTTATTGCATCATATCGCCGGATGTTGGAAACCTAGATTTTACCAGTTGGGTTTGGCTCTTCTATAACAGTATTCAAAAAAATAAGAAACCCTTATTGGATAGAGAACAGTCTAACATTCGTACACATAAGTACCCTGCGCTTCCTCTGCTGGTCTGTTTTCTCTGTTTTCTCCATTGACTTATATTTACTTTTTTTCCATATATGATATGATGTTGCCATGAACTATAGTGTAATTATTGTTGCGGCCGGAAAAGGTACGAGGACCGGCCTGACCTATAACAAGGTATTTTACAAAATCGGGAATGCTCCCATCATCACACAAACGCTGAAGCCGTTTCTGGAAGACGCGGATTGTGCAAAAATCATCATGTCGATCTCTCCACATGAACAGGAGGAATTTGAAAAGATTATTCACAGTGAGAAGATCGTTTATGTACCTGGTGGGGCAACTAGACAGGAGAGCGGATACCTCGGTCTGCAGGAAGTAGATACCGAATTCGTCATGATTCACGATGGTGTCCGACCATTTCTGACAACGAAGCATCTGGAAGCTTTAAAGGCTGCATTGAAAACAGAGGATGCCGCATTACTGATGGTACCGCTGATCGATACCATTAAGGAAGTGAAGGACGGCTATGTCGTTCACACTCCTGAGCGTTCCAATTATATGAGTGCGCAGACACCGCAGGCATTTCGCACGGAGCTGATCAAAAACTGTCATGAAGAAGCAAAAAAGCATCCGGAGATTGTCGCAAGTGATGATGCTATGCTTGCAGAATTGTTCTCAGATACAAAAATAAAGGTTGTAGAAGGAAGCTATGACAATATAAAAGTTACCACACAGCGTGATTTGAAACAGATCCATCTGCTTCATGAGGAACAAAATACATAAAGAAACATGAGAAGTCTTATTCTATAAACCATAGAATGGCTTCTTTTTTCAAACAGCTAGTATTCTGCCTGCTTACTGATCGCAGCACTGTGAAATGATCACATACCGGTTTAAATACAAGAAAACAATGCCACATGAAAAAAAGATGGTACGAAAGAAACAGGAGGCACCGTATATGAGAAAACATATGATACATCCATCACTGTATGCCTATGAATTTATGGAACTAAACCCCTATAAAACCTATGTATATGCTCTTCAAAGAGATGATAGGGTCTATATCATCGATACCTTCTGCGGTTCCACATATATGGAAATCATAAAAGCGGATTATCCGGGAAAGCACTTTATTGTGATCAACACCCATTATCATTTTGATCATATATGGGGAAATTACAGCTTTTCTCATTGTCCAATCTATGCTCATCAGCTCTGTAAAACCATGATACAGCGCCATGGTATAAGAGAACTGCAGGAACAGAAGAAATATTTTCAAGGAACACAAACGCTGATTTTACCAAATCACTGCTTTGATGGAAAACAGTTACAGATAGCAGACGGTCTTCAGCTGCTTTATACACCCGGACACACCCTGGATGGAATCAGTGTCTATGATCAAACGCTGAATGCTTTGTTTGTTGGAGATACACTGGAAAAGCCGTTGATTCAAATAGAAGGATCCTCTCTTTCAGAGTATAGGCAGACACTGGAATATTTCTTAACCTTACCTGTTACACACTTCTATGCAGGACATACCTTACAGCTGACAAAAGCCGATGTGCGAGATACGCTGGCATATATTCATGCGCTTTCAGGCAATGAAGCCATGCAGTTTGATTCAGAAGAAACACAGGGGATTCACTCGATGAATCTGAATGCCCTAAAACAGTAAAATCAACATCCTGCCCATCATGGTTTCCTTCTTGACAGAAAGAAGCAGCCTTTCATTCGTATCCTTTATATGCTGTTCAGTGAATGTTTCACATTCCTATAATATCATACAGTTAACAGCATAGTTGAATCTGTATATCCGAAGTATTCTTTACTATGAGGAGTTTTCTTAAATGCTGTCAAACTATTTGATATCCTTGTCCGAACCCATATGGAAAAAGAGCCTGAACATATGCCTGTTGTTCACGCTCTCTTTGAAATTCAATATGATCTTTTACAGGATTTGAAGCCGTCCGCCTTTGTAGAGGTGATTTTCTGTGAATACAGGTCCTTTCAGCTCTATATTCCCCGGACGCAGTGCCTGTGTACTTCCGGAAAAGGATAAACAGCAATGTCCAAGCTCTTTTAATGTATGAAGTGCTTCAAAACCAATTGCCGTAATCGTATAGGATACATCACAAATCTGCACGGTATCTCCGACACAGGGTTCTTCCTGCAGCATTGCAACGGTATGCAATACAGAGATATCCGCCAGCTCCTGTGGTGCCGTTTCATTGAAAATGATCAGAAAATTGCAATCCTCATTTAAAAATTCAAGCGCACATTCTCCCCATCCGCTAATTCTGGTATCATATTTCATCATCACTCGCTCCTTTTCCTAATACATCCCGATACTGAAGAAATAAGCTATAAAAACAGCAAGAGGTCCGCTGATCATACGGCTGTATAATACGGCGGGTACACCTGCCTCAACCGTTTCCGCTTTCGCCTGACATAACGATAATCCAACCGGTATGAAGTCACAGCCAACCTGTGCATTGATAGCAAACAATGCAGGTAATGCATATTGCGCCGGTATATTTCCAAGGGCAATCTGCGTTCCCAGCAACGCTCCCACAACCTGAGCAATGACAGCACCGGGTCCCAGGATGGGAGATACCACCGGCAGGGAGCAAATCAGAGAAATCAGAAGCATTCCCGGAAGGGTTGCACAAAGGGGTGCAATGGAATTTGCGATAAAATTGCCAAGACCACTCACCTGAATCATACCCAGCAGGGTTGCTGTAAATGCCATAAAAGGAAGGATATTGTGCAGCACCATTTCAATGGTTTCTTTCCCTGCCGCATAGCACGTACTGACAACACGGCTCATTCCCATGCCAACACGAAGAAGCGCATTTTTATGAGAAGCCGGCTGTGCAGAAATCTTCGACTCCGGTTCCTGCATCGGATTGGTAGTGGGGGCTGTATCTTCGTTGAGGATTTCTATGTTCGCCTCACCTACATCAGAAACATAATTGTCTTCCTTCATAAAACGTGCCAGCGGACCGCTTTGTCCCGTAGGAAGCACATTGACGGTAGGGATTCCCTTTTTGGGATATATACCACAGCGTGCCGTTCCACCGCAATCAATCACAGCCGCCAGAATCTCCTCATCCGGACAGCTTGCGGCAAATCCGTCAATTACATCACACTGACATGCGTCTGCCAGCCTTTGCGCAATCGGATGGATGCCTCCTCCACTTACACATAAAATGACATGCTTCCTTTTATCTGCCTGTAAAAGAAGCGGTCCACCCCATCCTGCGCTTCCTTTTGTAACACGCACTGCCGGCTGCTGTTCCAAGGCATCCTTTTTTTCCTCCGCAACCGCTTCCTCCGTTGGCTTCTGCCCTTCCTTTTTCTGATTCAAATAAACGGATATCTGCTCCGTTATGATACCACGCAGTACCATGATGACAAGTCCTGCCATAAAATAGCGGGTTGCCAATGCGGACAGCGACAATTTCTGTTGCGTTATTCCCGAAGCGATTCCCATATAAACAAACAGCTCTGCAGCATTCGCATGAGGAAACAATCCCGTAACCGGATGCAGAAAGCTTACACAGGCATCATAGTATGCTGTCTTATACTTCTCATCCAGAAATTTTCCAAATGTGAAGCAGAGCGGATTTCCAAGAAATAAGATTGCCATCAGCGGTAAAAGCGTATAACGTGCAATGCGCCAGCGGGTCAAAGATTTGGTAATCCTTTCTACACGGCTTTCTCCAATCAGCTTCACAACCGCACTCACCGCCGTCATTAAACAGACAACCATTGGAAGAATCGTTGTCATCCAGCCCAAAAGAATTTCTCCCCCGGTTTCAAACATGGACAAAAACCCCTGTGTCAAATCGGTAAACGCATCCATTCCCATACCCCTTTCAACACAATTGCAATCATATTTCTTCGCCCAGCAGGGACATCATGCTTCGTATACAACTGATATCCGTAAGCAGAATGTTCACCTTTTTGGCGCGTATAACGCCTAACACTGCCTCCCCCTTATCTGCACCAACCGCTATCCCGACGCGGTTTTTCACGTTCAACAGCTTTTCATCCGACATCCCCATCACACGTTCATTAAAGGAGCGAAACGCATCGCTGTTTCCGTTTGCATCCACATACTTTAAAAGAATATCTCCAACAGCACCCTGCTGTTTGAATTCCTCATAATCCTCTTTTGTCAAATATCCGCATTTCACAAGTGTCGGTTCCTTTGCCGTTGTAGTCCCGATTCCCATGATTACGGTCTTCAGTTTTTTGAATACCGATACCACTTCTCTAACCGGTTTCTCCTTCAAAAATCCCTGCATAACCTTAGGATCATCAAACATTGCCGGGGCAAAAAACTGCATTGCCTTACCATGAAACTTCATGGCGAAGCCCTTCGCGATATCATTGGAATGGTACCCCTCCTCTATCTGATAAGGGGAACCGACTCCTCCAACAACCGGGACAAAGGTACAATCCACCTCATCTACGCTTTTCTTTACATTTACGATACTGCTCAGCGTTTTTCCCATGGATACACCAATGGTATCCCCTTTATTGATAATACGGGACAAATACATCAGTGCCTCTTCATATACATGCTGCAGATGATCCGCCTTGCTTTCCAGCTCCAGCTCATCTACGATAAGCACTTCCTTCAATCCCAGCAGCTGCTCCACTTTACGCTCCAGCTCTCCGTATAAAACACTATCTGGATTTTCCAGTTCGATTTTCACAACACCTGTTTCCTTACCGGCACGCAACAGGCGGGAAACAGTCGCACGGGAAATTCCTACTGCATCACAAATCTCCCTTTGCCCCATGCCATCTACATAATACAGATAACAGCACTTATAAATCAGACGGGCATCATCAACGATTTTCTTCACATAGGCTCCTCTTTTCTGTAAACGTTTTCTTTCGTAATAAAAGAGTATCACAATCATGTATTGACGTCAATGTTCTTATCTGAACAAGTGCGATAATAAGTGCTGTTCCTAGCAGACTTCCAAGAAAAAACAGATGTCCATGACCGGTATGATAGGACCTGATCTTACCTGCTTCCACAACTGTCTGAGAGCTTTTTCCTTCTTGAAAATAACTACCGGTTTCTTTCCCCTTGGTATACTGGAAGCCTACCAGTAAACAAAAAAAGATTGTAGAAACAGCAGAACTATCGCTTAGCTACAATCTTATATTGATTTCTCACGGACATTCCGTACATGAGGATGTGTTGTTATAAATCGCCTGCAAAATCAGATATTTGTATGTCAGGCAGAAATCAGCAGTGAGATACTACGATTATCCGAAGATTTTATCCTGTTCCTGACGCAGCTTATAGATCAGTGTTGTTGTGTCAAGCTCGATATCGTCATAGGTGATCAGTTCACCCTTCTTTACATCACGCTTCATGACTGCCTTATGATTGACCAGACCATAGGGCACATAGCCTTTTTCCTTTGCCTCTTCATGCCTGCAGATGGAACCATAGGTGGTATACCCGCCGATACCATCAATTGTCTGTCCCGCCTTCAAATCAATTTTCGCAACAGTAATACATTCGGAAACCAGACCGTTTTTCGGAACAATGGTAGGCTCCCCGTCGATAACAACCTTGGCAGCTGTTAACGGAGTTTCCAGATTGCACAGGTGGTATGGACGATACAGTGTCCATAATGGTCCAGGTCCCATGGAATGATACTGCATCTGGTATGCGATTTCTTCATTATCCGTCGCAACTGTTACAAAAACACCAGGTGCAATTCCGTTCACATATTCCACAACACCATGCTGCTTCAGAATACCGCCATCCTCTTTCAGCTTATAGGTTTCATTCAGGCTCTTTACATCACTTGCAATACCATGCCCGCCAATTACATCCGGAACCAGACCGGTCGCATTTGACATCGCTGTCATTTCCACCATTGTTTTTGTACCATCCTTAAAGGCGCACAGCATCTTTGGTGACATCTTTCTTCTTGTAGCCTCTTCCAGAACCGTATCCGGATTACAGTTTTTATCAATACGGTTATTCTTTCCTTTTCCCATAACCTTAACTTCCAGACCCATTGCCGTCGCAAAATCATACAGCTCCATGACAGCACCAGGTTCATCTCCTGCACTTCCGGTATAAATAACGCCGTTGTCCTTTGCCATTTTATCAAGCAGAGGTCCGATGACTACATCCGTTTCCACGTTCAGCATGACGACATGCTTTTTATTGTTAATTGCATCAGTTGCGACCTTTGCCCCTACATCAGGAACTCCTGTCGCATCAATTGCGACCTCTACCGGGCGGCACTGGGAAATCAGATTGGAATTTGTAGTTGCGACATATTTCCCTTCATCCATGGCCTTATCAGCTTCCGCAACCTCATTGGTACGAACGATATCCTCATCCTTTACCCCTGCATATTTGAATGCGTGAACAGCAAGCTCCAAGTCGATATCAGATACGACAGCCGGTGTGATTCCCTTCATCAGCACCATCTGTGTAACCATACCGCGTCCCATCTGACCGGCACCAACGATACCGCATTTGATAATTTTCCCTTCCTTTTCTCTTTGTTCCAGTTTTTTGTTCATGTTTAACATAACAGTTTTCCTCCTTTTTTCTCATCTATCTATTAGATCCTGTTATTTTCTTACTTCTATCCTTAATTAATTGATTGCGTAATTCCTGTTCTTCTGCTTTATTCACACCATTGAATCCTTTACAATTTCATCATTCAATCTCTATTGTTCCACCGACAAGCAGCTGTTCTGCCTTGATCGGCTCTCCAATCAGTTCAATAATACCCGGGCGTTCCACTGTATCCAGACCCTTGAAGGACAGCGTACAGTGACCAAGCTCCTTTAAGGTATTTAAAGCCTCCCAGCCAACATCGGCGATTGTATATTCCGCACCGCAGATCCGAACGGTATCCCCTTTTTTCGGATCCTCCTTAACTTCACTTTTCGTATGCAAAACTGAGATATCTGCCAGCTCCGGCGGTGCATCCTCATTAAAGATGATAATGAAATTACAGCATTCATCCAGAAAATCCAGTGCACATTCCCCTAGTCCGGTAATCGTTGCCTTATATTTCATAACGCCTCCTTTTAATACATGCCAATGCTGAATACGAATGCGATAATAACAGCCAGAGGTCCGGTGATAACACGGGAATATAAGACTGCCGGCACACCGAATTCAATCGTTTCCGGTTCCGCTTCACCAAGGGACAAGCCTACCGGTACAAAATCGCCGCCAACCTGTGCATTGATAGCAAATAATGCCGGCAATGCATACTGCGCAGGTATATTTCCCAAACCGATTTCCGCACCAAGCAGGGTTCCGACCACCTGAGCGATAACCGCTCCCGGTCCTAAAATCGGTGACAGGAATGGCAGACCGCAGATCAGGGAGATCACAATCATTCCCGGCATGGTGGAGCATAATGGAGAAATCGTATTTGCGATGATATTCCCCAGGCCGCTTACCTGAATGATACCAAGTATCGTGGATGTAAATGCCATAAACGGCAATACGTTTTTGATAACCATTTCAATGGATTCACGTCCGGCGGCAAAGAATTTGTTTACCACCTGTCCCACACCGATACCGATGCGGGTAATGATCCCCGGCTTTTTCCCCTGATTTGCTTCAGCCAGCTCTTTTCTCGCCTGTGCCTTCGTTTTCGGTGCTCCCGGTTCCTTCGTTTCTTCCACTGCTTTTTCAACCTTTACTTCTTCATCCGTAAATGCAATAGTATCTTCCTTTACGTCCGAGACATAAATATCCTCTGTAATATACTGTGCCAGAGGTCCCACTGCCCCAACCGGTACAAGGTTGACAGTGTTGATCCGTTTTTTCGGATATACGCCACAGCGTGCTGTTCCCCCGCAATCCACTACAGCAACCAGTACCTGTTCATCCGGAACGGTTGTCTTAAAGCCGTCGACGGTTTCGGCTCCTGTCATTTCCGCAATCTTAGCTGCCACAGGATGAATACCGCCACCGGTCACACATAAGACCTTATTACAGGTTTCATTTGGTTCCAGCACCAGTGGTCCGCCCCAGCCGCTGCTTCCTTTTGTGATTTTTACCTTTCTGTACATAGCCTATTCCTCCGCATTCTCTTTCTCTTTTGTAAATTTAGAAGTAAGTCTGAAATAGATTTTTTCTGTCAGTACCCCTCTGATCAGAATGACAATCACACCGACGATAAAGTAGCGAACTGCCAAATCCCCTAATGGCAGATTCAGTTTGGTAATACCTGCTGCAATCCCCATATATACAAACAGTTCACCTGGGTTCGCATGCGGGAACAAGCCGGTTACAGGATGTAGAAAGCTTACACAGGAATCATAATAAGCAGGCTTGTACTTTTCTTCCACGAAACGTCCGAAGGTATAACACATCGGATTTCCCAGAAATAGTACTGCCAGCACCGGTACCAGTGTGTAACGCGCAATTGTGAATCTCGTCAGTTTTTTTGTGAAATTTTCAACTCGTTTTTCTCCTATCAGCTTAATGATGGAGTTTATGGCTGTCATCAGACAGATTACCATGGGAATAATTCCGGTAACCCAACCTACGAAGGTTTCTCCTCCTGCCTGAAACAGTGCCATGAATCCTTTTGCAAAATCAGATATAAAGTCCATACGTCACTTCCTCCTTGTATCAATCCATGACAGCACATGACAGATGTTCGGCCGTGTCCATCTCCTGTGCGTCTGCTGCATTTTGAAAGCGTAGCTCCAGCGCTTCCAATGCCTGTATATATCCTCGATACTGTTTCTGTTTTTTCGGATCCATGGAGCGAAACTGTTCCAGAAACTTATCGATTGATACCCCGTTGATCGTTTTTCCAAGCAAGGTATTCACCGGGTGAAACTTTGCCAGAAAGGTTTTGCCATCCATGACCTCACATGCTGTGATGATATGATCATTATCACAGGCGATCATCACGATGTTGCCGTTGAAGAACCGTCCTTTTTTCTGTCCGATTCCCACATTTCCTTTTTTATGAACCCGCCGTATGGCAGCTTTGTAGTTTTTGATCTGAAATACACCACCCACTGCCTGCATAACAAACAGGGATATGGCAATCAGAAAGATCAGCATCAGATCGTTTGACATGACGATTCCTCCTCTTCCATAAGGGAAAGCAGCTCTTTTACACAGCTGATATCGGTAATTAGAATATTGATTTTCTTCGCGCGGATCACGCCGAGAATCGCTTTACTTTTTTCTTCTCCAACCGCAATTCCGATACGGTTTTCAATATTCATAAGTCCCTCATCGGATAACCCCATGACCCGGTCATTGAATTCATGGAAGGGTTCACTGTTTCCGTTTTTATCCAGAAATTTCAGTAGAACATCTCCGACAGCCCCGTGCTGTTTAAATTGCTCATAGTCAGCTTTACTGATATACCCGCATTTGACCAGAGTGGAATCTTTCAAGCTGCAGGAGCCGATACCCATGATAACGGTTTTCAGTTTTTTAAAAAGAGCCGTCACCTCCTGCACAGGACGTTCCTTCAAGAATCCTTCCATGATCTGTGTGTCATTGAACATTGCCGGAGCGAAGAACTGAACGGCACTGCCATGAAACTTCTTTGCGAACGCATTTGCTATTTCGTTGGAATGATATCCCTCATCCGATTGCAGCTGCGTACCGACACCACCGACAACGGGAACAAAGGTACAATCAACCTCCTCCACATTGATTTTTCCATTTGCCAGATGATACAGCGTTTTTCCCATCGACACCCCGATGTAATCCTTGTTGTGGAAGATGCGTGCCAGATAGGCAAGTGCTTCCTCATATACCCGCTGCATGTGATCCGCTTTACTCTCCAGCTCCATTTCATCCACAATGAGGACTTCCTTCAAGCCCAGCTGCTGTTCAATTTTCCGTTCCAGTTCTCCATATAGAATACTGTCGGGATTATCCAATTCGATTCTTACCACACCGTTTTCCTTACCCGCCTTGAGCAGTCTGGATACTGTTGCCCGTGAAATCCCCAGCTGATCACAAATCTCCTTTTGTCCGAGTCCGTCCATGTAATAGAGATAGCAGCATTTATATATCAGCCTGTTATCATCAACTATTTTTTTCATTCCTGCGCCTCCTTTCTGTAAGCGGTTCCTTTATCTGTCTTAAGATTACCACAGCATTTTATTGAGGTCAATGTATAAATACTGAACATATGTATAAGTTAAATTTTGTAACAATTTGTCTTAAGCAATTGTTCTGTATTGAAATATTGATGTAATGACAGAAATTTCACAATGTTAAAAAACAATGATAAATACTGGGTTTTCACAAAACAGAGACTCCTTAGCATGACTTTTTACTGTTCATTTGTGTACATAAATTCATTATTATTTTTCATTAAACCTATAAAACGCTGATAAATAAGCTTTTTTTTCACATCCTTTTATTCGCTGTAAAGGATAGCACTCAGCTCCTCTGTACAAATGTATAAGCTTTTTGCTGTCATAAACAGCATGTAACCATACGTTTTACTGGAACTGTATTTTCGTGGTACAATACATAGTAGAAAAGAGGATTGATAACATGTATAAGCAACGACGGCATGCACTGGCTACTCTGTTACCGGAAAACTCCATTGCATTGTTCTTCAGCGGCAAAGCCCCATATAAGGTAGGCGATGAAAAGTATCCGTTCAGTGTGGACAGAAGCTTCTATTACCTGAGCGGTCTGGATAAGGAGAACATGATTCTGGCAATTATCCGCACACAGGGCAAAATAAAGGAACAGCTGTTTCTGGAGCATTATGACGAGGAACAGGCAAAATGGGTCGGTGGAAAGCTTTTGCCGGAAGAAGCCGCCGATATCAGTGAGATTGAAGAAATCTTCTGGCTTGAGGAAGCAATGGATATGCTCGGTCTACAGATATCACGGTTCTTCGACCATGAATCCCGTGTTGATATTTATGCGGATTTCACACGGCAGGAAGCCTATCAGGCGGACAGTGAAGCGCATCGTTTCACAAGAGAGCTGCTGCGGCAGTATCCCTATGTAACCCTGCATAATGCAGCCTCCAGAATAAGCAGTCTGCGTTTAATTAAGGAAGATACAGAAATTGATGAATTGAAGCAGGCGATTGAAGTAACACGGCAGGGAATTCTAGCCATGATGGATCATGTATGCAGCGGTATGATGGAAAACCAGGTGGAGGCATGGTTTGATTTTGTATTGAAAACAAACGGCTGCTCACATTCCTTTCCATCCATTATCGCCAGTGGAAGAAATGCCACTGTGCTGCATTATGATGAAAACAATCAGAAAATAAAAAAGAACAGCCTGCTGCTGTGTGATCTGGGTGCGAGCTGTCATTATATGAATGCCGATATCACAAGAACCTTTCCGGCAAGCGGTTCCTTTACAAAGCGACAGAAAGAAATCTACAATATTGTTCTTGAAGCCAATCAGACCATTATGTCACTCGTACATCCGGGCATTACACTGAAGGAGCTGAATCAGGAGCTGATTCACTTTTATGAAGAAAGACTGAAGCCGCTTGGCTTGTTGAAACGCGGTAAACGGGTGGAGGATTATTACTGGCACGGAGTATCTCATATGCTGGGGCTGGAAACACATGATGTGTCTTTGAGCGGCTATAAGCTGCGTCCCGGCAATGTGTTTACGATTGAACCAGGCTTATATCTGGAGGATGAAGGAATCGGCATCCGCATCGAGGACAATGTACTGGTTACTGAGGATGGCTGTATAAATCTTTCTTCCTCCATTATCAAGGATCCGGATGAAATCGAAGCATATATGCAGGAACACAACATCCATTTAAAAGCTTAGAAAATAGAAAAGGACAGTTGCTATGGAAACTGTGCAGGAGTGTATATGAAACATATTATCAATGAGTTTAAAGAATTTATTATGCGGGGAAATGTGCTTGATCTGGCAGTTGGTGTTATTATCGGCGGTGCATTTCAAAAAATCATAGCATCTCTGGTCAATGATGTTATTATGCCGGTTATTACATTATGTACCGGTGGTATCGATTTTACCAACTGGTTTATTGCACTGGACGGGAATCATTATAATACATTGCAGGATGCAGTAGCTGCCAAGGCTGCGACACTGAATTACGGAACCTTTCTCACCGAGGTGATCAACTTTATCATCATGGCGTTTATTATCTTCATGATGGTGAAGATGATGAATTCACTCTCAAGAAAGGTCAAGAAGCCGCAGGATATGGAAGATGCTGCAGCAGCTACAAAGGTGTGTCCGTATTGCAAAAGCGAGATTTCTGCTGAGGCAGTTCGCTGTCCGCATTGTACATCTTCGCTGGATACAAACAAGGATAATAAAACAACATCCATTAAATAGCGATAACCCTTACTAAAAACAGGAATCCTCAATGATTCCTGTTTTTCTAAATTATAAGATTTACTTGGAAATGCAAGCATTCGTCTACCTGTTTTTCCGATGCTGTATATGATAGGATGCCTCCATCTGCACAGACAGCGGAAGACATTTGCACAGCAGATAGCTTCCCTTCATCAGAATTCCCGGTATCATGACTGCCTGCTCCTTAAACATGCCGCGGATTGCATAGCTGGCGACATCCATGCTTGTCTTTCCCTTCATCATAAACCTGACATTTGCGACACGGTCAAACTCAGTCTGTACAGGTCCCGGACAGAGAACACTGACAGAAGCATGGCTGTTTCTTTTCTGAAGCTCCTTATGCATAGCCAGTGTCAGACGCTCAACATATGCTTTTGTCGCATAATAGGTAGCCATCGAAGGTCCCGGCAGAAATGCCGCGCTGGATGCGACATTCAGGATATAACCACGGTCCTTTTTAACAAAATCCCGCAGAAACAGTTTACTAAGAATATGCACTGCCTGAATATTGGTAGAGATCATATTCAGCTCCTTATCCAAATCCGTCTGTGTAAATTCACCAAAATCACCGAAGCCTGCATTATTGATCAGTATATCGACAGAATCATTACGGAAGCGCTGATACAGTGCAAGACAGTTTTCCTTCACAGAAACATCCAGTATGACGATATCAACGGAAACGGCAAGCTCCCTCTTTAATTCACGAAGCCGATCCCCTCTCCTTGCGACCAGAATCAAATCAATATCCATAGCAGCCAGAACCCTTGCCATATCACGCCCGATTCCGCTGCTGGCACCTGTAATCAACGCCTTCATTCTAAAACTCCTTTCCAATTATCTACTCATATTGTGCATCATTCGCTATATTATATACGGAAGCACTAATGTGGCCAGTCCCAGAAACATGAAAAACCCCATGACATCCGTAACTGTAGTAACAAACACACCACTGGCAAGAGCCGGATCCACATGCAGCTTTTCCAGTATGACCGGTATAAAGTATCCTGCCAGATTTGCCAGAATCATATTCAGAAACATAGCTGCCCCGGTGACAAGTCCGAAGATCGGATTGCTTTCCATCAGCATTGCCCCGAATGCCACGACAATACCTATGACGATACCGCTTAATATACCGACACCGATTTCCTTCAGCAGAATCACGACGGCATTTTCCTTTGTCAGCTCACCGAGGGAAAGACCGCGTACAACAATGGTTAATGTCTGTGTTCCCGCATTGCCACCCATTCCAGTTACAATCGGCATGACCGTCGCAAGTGCAACCGCCTGTGCAATCGTCGCCTCAAACATATTGACAACGGCTGCCGCAAGAACTGCAGTAAAAAGATTTACAATCAGCCATGGAATGCGGCTGGAAAAGGATTCCCTTACACTGGAGTCCACCCGTTCCTCCTTATTGACACCACCCAGATGATGGATATCCTCGGTATTCTCTTCCTGAATAACATCAATGATATCGTCAAACTCAATAACTCCCAGCATATGCTGCTGCTCATCTACAACCGGCATCAGAATAAAGCCGTATTTTTCAAAGCGATGGGCAACCTCCTCCTGGTCATCACTGTACAACACCGTCTTTACATTGGGATTCACGATATCCATGATTGGTGTATCAAACGATGATGTTACGATATCGCGCAGTGACACAACTCCTTTTAACACATCCTCCCTATCGACGACATATAAATAATAGGTCGTTTCTTCATCGGTATTCTTCTGTAAAAACTGCAGGGTATCCTTTACAGTATTCTTTGCGAATATACGAATAAATTCGGTTGTCATGATACCACCGGCACTTTCAGCATCAAAGCTCATCAGCTTACGGACATCCTCCTGATCCTCAGAATCCATCTTCTTCAGAATGTCAGCCTGCTCGTCTTCCTCCAGCTCTCCCATCAAATCGGTGATTTCATCACTGCTCATTTCATCCAGTATATGACGCTGCTTACTGTCAGAGAAGCGCTTTAACAGCTCATACTTGTCTTCATCGTCCTCTTCCTCGACGATATCCGCAAGAATATCATCCGGCAGACGGTTTAATATACTTTGTGCATGCTCCTTATGCTTGTGCAGCAGATCGAGAATATCCGCCGGGTGTATGGTATCAATCGTATCCTGCAGATCCTGTGCTGTTCCATGCAGCAGCAGATCCAGCAGGTTTTCTTCTGTTATCGTTCGTTTCATTCTGTTCTCCTTTTCTAAAATGGGAGAATTATCATCTGCACGATGGCGGCAAGTGATCATCCCCTGTATCTATTATCTGTATACCCTCGGGCTTGGGACTCATTCATAACCACCACGCTTTCTTTTTCTTTGCAGCTTCATTATACCAGAAAACAAGGGTCTCTGTATATGCTGCAGAAGGCAGCGAATAGATTTTATACTATCCTTTGTTCAGTGTTTCCATCATAGGAGGAAAAGTAAATACAAGATATAAATTATGATGCCTACCCCACATTATGCATCGTATTGCGCTTCCATATCCTTGGGGCACTGGCATTATTTTATGTTTGAATTATACGCTTCCACTGGGTTTCATTATACAAAGAATATCGGGTATAGAAAACCTGCACTTCCTTTCATGTAAGGGGACCAAAGTCATGCGGCTCCTTGTAAATCCCGCCTGTTTCTAATCTATAAATATGAAAAAAAGAAGATCTGCTTCTATTGTTCGCTGCAATAGACTCTGATCTTCTCATTTATAACGGTTCAAGCTATTCCAATACGGGTAACCGCCGACCGTCTTTCCACATCCGCTGAAACAGCTATGTGTCTGTTTTGTATCCTATACTTTGCTTTATTTATTGCTCCACCGATTTTGTCGCAACAATATTTACACCGAGACCTGCAGCATCCTTTAAGACAACATCTCCCGCAGCAACAGGTGCCTTGACATCAATGCTTTCCAGTGCCTTCATGACATCCATAATCCTGCCCTTCGGGATGCTCTGCTCGGTTTTCACCGGAACTCGTCTTGCCGTTTTTGCAGTAATGCGCACTGTTGATGTGATAATGCGTCTGGGATCAATCAGCTCTGTTTTCCCATACTCCGCCCCTCTTGGACAGCTGTTGCCGGTAACGGTATATCCGTTTTCATCATCAACACTCAGATGACAGCCCTTCGGACATACGATACATATTAAATTTTTCATATCCTATGCACCTGCCTTTTCCACATGGATAATCACTTCATCGCCTGCCTTCTCCAGCAGCATTTTCGGTATAACGATTTTTTCCATTTCACCCGGAGCCATATGCTCGCGTTTGAATCCTGCCAGCTTCTGATCCCCGCTCATGACACAAATTTCCATATCCTTATATACATTATTCACCCGGAACATCACTTCCACAAACTTATCCACGTTATTCATACGGATTTTCTGCGGCACTGTGTAATTCACCGCGTTCCCGTTCTTCACTTCAATACATCTTCCGGCTTTCGGATTTCCCTGCATCGCATAAATTGCGGCACTTCTTCCGGCACGCTCACTCTCCGCTGTCACAAAGTCCACAAGATCATGCACATGCACAACATTTCCGCTTGCGAAAATACCCTTTGCACTGGTTTCCATATTCTCATAGACCACAGGACCGTTTGTTCTCGGATCCATCTGCAGTCCGGCAGCTCTGGATAGCTCATTTTCCGGAATCAGACCGACTGATAACAGGACAGTATCCACATCGAAGGTGATCTCTGTTCCGGGAATCGGCTGCCGCTTTTCATCAACCTCCTGAACAATGACACGCTCCACGCGTTTATCTCCCTGAATATCTGTAATGGTATGAGAGAGATACAGCGGGATATCATAATCGTTCAGACACTGCACTATATTTCTGTTCAAACCGTTGGAATACGGACACAGCTCCACACAGCCGACCACCTTCGCACCCTCCAGACTCATACGGCGCGCCATGATCAAACCGATATCACCGGAACCGAGAATCAATACCCGTTTTCCAACCATATACCCTTCAATATTTACATAACGCTGTGCTGCTCCCGCAGTAAAGACACCGGCTGGACGATCTCCGGGAATCGCAATGGCTCCCCTGGTACGCTCGCGGCACCCCATATTCAGCACGATTGCCTTTCCCTCCAGCTGCATATAGCCCTGCTTTTTATTCATAGCATGAATGCAGCGGTTTTCCTCATCAATATCCAGCACCATGGTATCCAGCAGCACCTCGACATTGGTATCCTTCAGCATTTCGATAAATTTTCCTGCATATTCCGGCCCGGTCAGCTCTTCTTTGAAGTGGTGCAGACCAAACCCGTTGTGAATACACTGATTCAATATACCGCCCAGCTCCTGATCACGCTCAAGTATCAGAATATGCTTTGCCCCCTGCTTCCAGGCTTCCAGCGCAGATGCCAGACCTGCCGGCCCTCCGCCGACAACGATAACATCATATTTCATTCCTGTTCACCTCCAGCTGCTTTTGTTTCCCCTGTAATCAGAATCATACCTTCCCGATCCAGCGGTACATCCTTCAAATTCTTTTTCAGCTCTCTTGCGATAATTTCCTGAACACGAGGGCCGCAGAAGCCACCCTGACAGCGTCCCATCCCCGCATTGCAGCGGCGTTTTACAGCATCAATGGATACAGCCGGAATCGGACGATGCACGGCATCAATGATTTCTCCCTCTGTCACTGTTTCACAGCGGCAGATGATTTTCCCATACTCAGGATGCTCCTTGATCAGCGCCGTGCGCTCCTCATGATTCATTTCACGGAACCGCACAACACTTCTCGTATCCATGCATGCTTCCTTTTTTGTCAGAGGCAGACCGGATTCCCTCATCATTTCAATAACGTCCAGCGCAATGACAGGGGCAGATGATAAACCCGGAGATGCCATCCCTGCGATATTGTAGAACAGACGGTTTCCGGGATCTTCATATACAAAGAAATCGTCCTCCTTCGTTCTTGCACGAACACCTGCAAAGTTACGAATGGATTCACGAAAATTGATATCCGGAATGGACTTCAATGCGGTATTACGCACATAGCTTAAGCCCTCCGCGGTTGTGGATACATCCTCCCTGGAGGTTGGCTGTGAATCCGGTCCGACAATCAGATTACCATGCACTGTCGGAGCAACCAGAACACCCTTTCCGTTTTCATTTGGACACTGGAAGATGACATGGCTGACAAGATTTCCCTGACTCTTGTCCAGCAGATAGTATTCTCCCTTATTCGGCTCTATCTTAAAGGTGGCGTCATTCACCATTTCATTAACCTCATCCGCAAACACACCTGCCGCATTGCATACGCAAACCGCATCAATAACACCCTGATTGGTTTCAATGGAATACCCTGTATCCGTTTTCTCTATATTTTTTACTTCCGTGTTCAGTTTAACCTCAACACCGTTTTCTACCGCAACCTCTGCCAGTGCCAGTGCCAGCTCCCATGGACTGACGATTCCGACATTTGGTGAATACAGTGCAGCTCTCGCCTCCTGAGATACATGAGGTTCTTCCCTATGCAAACGCTCCTTATCCCAGATTTCCATATCCTTTACACCGTTCTGGATGCCACGGTTTTTCAGCTCTTCAAGCGTTCTTTCATCCGCTTCGGAAAATGCCATAATCAGTGCACCAATCTGTTTGTATGGAATATCAAGCTTTCCGCACAGCTCCTTGATATATGCATTTCCTGCGACATTGTATTTCGCCATCTTCGAACCCGGCAGCGGATCATAGCCGCCGTGAATGATGGCGCTGTTCGCCTTTGTCGTCCCTACCGATACATCATTCTCCTTTTCGATCAGTACCGCCTTGATCTGATATTTCCCAAGCTCATATGCAAGAGAACAGCCGGCGATTCCTGCTCCGATAATTGCTACATCATACATTCTACCAACCTCCTGTAAGCCTTTTCAGACTTCCTTAACCACCTTAAATTTACTCCATAAAACACAGACTGTCAAACCCCTGTATCCCTTTAAACAAAGGCTTTCTACAGCTTTTTTATCAATCACAGCGCTTTGATTAACACCCTCCTCTTTCTTCTCCCTCTGTAACTGGTCCCCCCTGGTTGAATTCCTGTGCATGACTGCTTGCTTTTCCTGTTAATCAAATATATAATATTAGTAATCATTTGATAATCTGATTACTAATCTGCTGTTAATCAAAATAAATCATAATTTTTAAAGGAGATGTCCCATGGGAAAAAGAAATAAGGTAACAACACGCGATATTGCAGAATATACAGGTGTTTCGCAATCCAGTGTTTCCATGATACTCAGCAACAAACAGAATGTATCCTTTTCTGATGAAACCAGAGAGCTGGTGCTTTCTGCCGCAAAAAAGCTGGGATATCAAAAGCCGGTAAAAAAACAGCTGAGCGCCTCCAGTAAGATGGATAAAACCATCGTTGTTCTGACTCCGCTGTTATCAAACGGCTATTACGCCACACTGGTGCATTCCATTACGGAGCAGGCAGGTGAGTATGGCTATTCGGTTTTCACGGTAACGACCATGCGGGATGCTGCACAGGAAGAGTTTTATTTTGATATGCTCGCAGGACTGCAGCTGGCGGGAGCCATCTGTCTGTATCCTCCAACGCGAATTACCAAAGCCAATGCACTGGCAAAGCAGATCCCCGTTGTATCCATCGGTGACAAGCCGGAAGGCTGTACCTTTGATTCCGTTGAGCTGGATGGCAGAAAAACCGGATATCTTATGGGAGAATATCTGGTGGGACTCGGGCATACGCACATCACCTTTGTCTCCACCCCCATCAAAGCAAAGGAAATATCCAGGCTGCATCGTCTGGAAGGATTAAAAGCAGCATTTGAGGAGCATGGACAGAGCCAGAATAATATTCTTGTAAAAACCCCTTCCATTGCCACCTACAGGCAATATCCATCGGAATCCTCCGAGTATATGACCGGCTTTGATCTGGCTCTGGAAGCATTAAAGGAGCATACACCGTCAACTGCCTTTGTAGGAAACAATGATATGACTGCCTTTGGTGTCATGGCCGCTCTCACGCAGCAGGGATATCGGATACCGCAGGATTACTCTGTCGCAGGCTTTGATAACATCCATCTTTCCTCTATGCCGAATATTTCTCTAACAAGCGTTGAACATGCCTCCATCCTCAAAGGGAAGGAAGCCGTTGACATGATTTATAAGAAAAATAACAAGGACACCCGCAGCAGGGGACATAAATATATCCTGCGGCTGGAATATGAGCCGGAGCTGATAATTCGTAAATCGACAGGCAAATGCCGTAACCGAAGCAGGTGAACCTGTGAAAAAAGTGATATGAAATACTGGATATGATCATGAATAGGGAGACAATATAAGATGAGATACAGCAAAAGACGACTGTACAGCTGCCTTAATAACAGCAGATGTCTGTCGCCTTTTTATTTAATCATGATGCTGGTGGATTTTAATTGAACAAAGAAATGAAAAAGAGCATAACAATTTCTATTATGCCCTGTAGCTTTCAAAAAACCGCACGGCATCTATGAAAGACATAAAAATCCTCTGTTCCTCTTCCAGCTTCCGAAAAGAAGCAGAAGCTATATAGGAAAGGCTGCTGTATCAAAGGGTGCCTCTATAGGACTACAGAGGCTTTTCCGTTTTGAAACCTTGCACGGCATCAGGCCTTTACGATTTTTTTCTTTAGCTTTTTTGCGGCCTCATCCAGCGTACTGCTGGATTCGATTGCCTCCAGAATCGCAGTTTCCTCCATCGTCTTTTCCCATTTTTTCAGTATATTTTTCATGACAGTAACCTTATCCTTCTGTTCCAGATCATGGAATACAAATACCTCGTCAAACAGTGCCGTAAAGGAAGCGCCAAGGCTGCGCTTCACCTGCAGCAGCGGATCACTGGTTTCCTGAAACTTCAGCGCACTCACACTGGAACAAGGAAAATCACCGCTCATAATCATTATACTGTGGCGCAGATCAATTTTCTGTATGTCACGCTCCAGATAGCCTCGTTCAATGCCCTGCTTTAAAAACTGCAGCATTGCTTCATTTGCCATATGCAGGTTGGTTACATTCACTATGGTATAGGGATTTCTGCGCAGCTTGGACAGGTTATGATCCAGATTGTGCTCCAATGCCGCCATATCCAGCTCCACCATACCCTCCTGATTGAAATACAGGCGGTTAAACTGATGAATCAGCGTCTTTTTTCCAACGCCCTGATTCCCCAGAAAGAGCCATACACCAAGGGGACGTTCACTGATGATTCCCTGTTCGATCCACTCCAGCTGCCCCATCAGCTTGCGGATAACCTCCTTTTGCGCAACCATGGTCGTTTCCAGATGCTTTTTCAGCTCCTGCAGACGGTTACGGGAAGCCAGCGGAATATCCGTCAGCTTTTCTATGACATCCCGTACCATGTCCTCACTGACACTGCGCTCACTCTGCCGTTTAGCACCGACACAGGCCAGATCCAGCACATCAATCGCCTTATCCGGAAACTTCCTCTGCGGCATGTAATATGCACAGTATTTCACGATTTGTTCCAGAACCTTCTCCTGAATCTTTACATTATGAAAATCCTCGTATTCCTTCTTCTTTGCCTTTAGCATCTTAATGGTGTCCTCAACATCCGGCTCCCGTATGGTAATGATCTGAAAGCGGCGCTCCAGCGCACGATCCTTTTCAATATACATTTCATATTCCTCGATGGTGGTTGCCCCGATACATTTGATAACACCTCTTGCCAGATACGGCTTCAGCACACTGGAAACATCAATTGAACCCTCGGATTTTCCGGCACCGATCATCAGATGGATTTCATCAATAAATAAAATAACATTGGGATACTTCTCCAGCAGACGGATGATATTCTGCAGCTTTTCCTCAAAATCACCGCGGTACTTGGTGCCTGCCACAAGTGAATTCAAATGCAGCTCATAAATACAGGCATCCTTCAGCGAAGGAACCAGATTCTGCTGAATCATACCGGCCAGCTTTTCCACCAGAGCGGTCTTTCCGACACCGGGCTCACCAATCAGCAGCGGATTTGCCTTATCCTTGCGCGACAGTACGGAAATCATAAAATTCAGCTCCGCATCCCTTCCCACGATATCCTGATTCGCTCCGCACATATTCAGATTGCGAAGCTCACTGATTTTATCCAGCTCGCTCATACTGCCATGCTCCATCTGCAGCAACACCACCTCTTCATCCACATCATAGCGATGCAGTATCTCCGTTGCCACACAGCTGTTTGTCTGCAGCAGTGCCAGGGTCAGGGAATCCACATCCATCATTGTATTTTGTTTTCTGGAAGACAGTGACATTCCGCGCTCCAGGATATCATCCACGACCTGTGTAATCTGCAGCTCCTCCACATCCTGATCCTTCAGTCCAAAAAGAACCATTAAATCCTCCTTGAGCTGAAAATAATATACACCCTGTGCACATAACAGCCGTGACAGCGGTGTTGCGGTATCCTTTAATATCGCAAGCAATAGATGCTCACTTCCGACATAATTGTTGCCCATCTCTCTGGCTTCCTCTCTTGCTGTATCCAGAATTGCGGAAACCTGTGTATTTAAACGATACTTCATATCTTCACCATCCTCGTCATTCTATAGCATATGAACTTCATACGCTGCTTTTGTTAGTATAACCAGTTTATTTCACAATATTTCACGTTCCGAAGCAGAAGCTCTACAAAACGTTCGACGAATACAGACAGGAAAACAAAGGAAATCATATAGTAAAGTGGAAGGAGGTGTCAAAGCATGGCAAAACGTGTCCGTTCCAGTCCGCGAACATCCTCGGTAATTCTTTCTGTCAGCATCATCAGTGTTTCAATTATCGGCGGCATCGTACTGTTTCCGATTTTGGGAATCGGCAGTATTCTGCTGGTGGCAGTCGTTATATTCCTGCTGAGCCGCAATCAGAATCCACGGTGCTGATTAGCTTTGCTTATGAACGCGCGCATGAGTTGTAAGGAAGCTGTTTTGTATAGCGCATGATTGTGTTGTTTAAAAAGGGCAGGCCCTCGCCTGTCCCTTATGCTTCTCTTAGCAGATACACCTGGTGATCCTGGTCATAAAAGCTGAACATCCTTCCGTAGGGGTACTTCTGAATGTCATCCACAATGACACCGTTGCTTAGTAAACGGCGATGCTCCTCTTCAATGTCCGCACAGGTAAACATAACAGACGGATGTGCTGTAGATACCTGCGGATTGGCTTTTTCCATACGGGAGCGTTCAAACAGGACAATCGTTGTCTGTGCATGATAATCCGGTGCTGTTTCCAGCCATGTCATGCCGGGTCCCATCAGCTGTTCCTCACGGATGACAAAGCCCATATTCTCTGTCCAAAACTTTTTTGCTTCTGCACTGTTTTTTACATACACGGTTATTTTTGCTATATTGGAAATCATGGTTATCCCTCCGCTGTTAGTATGCACACACTTCTTTTTCTCCATACGGTCTATGGCTTTGTACTCTCCAGAAACCAGCGTGTGCGTTCAAAATACAAATCCCGCTTCTGCCCCTGAATCACGCATTCATAGCAAAGACCGCATCCACCTACTGAGGAGGCTTTATTGCGAATTTGCAGCACCCTGTCAATTTCATACTTTATTCCGTTGTCCCAAAGCACTGCAACCGGCTTCAATACTTCATTCTTTCCCATAACAGTCAGCACATCCACATATTTCTTATACAGGCGCTGTCTTGGCTCATGCAGCTTCTGCATAGGCTACCTCAAAAGAAACCGACCGGATGCACGACATGATCCTCTTTGGGATTGAAATCCGTCAGATGTCTGTCCTTCAGCAGAGAGCAGCGCTGTATTTTGGAAAACCCGAAGCGATCCCGTATGGCATCCATTGTTTCCTCCAGCATCCGCTGCCGGTGCCGCTCCTCCTCACTGACAAACAGATTCAGCTGTGTCATCCCGCTATCCTTTTCAATTCCGCCAAGCGTTACCCCTATCGTGCGAAGCGGTGTGGAAAAATCATAGTTTTCTTCCAGTAAAGACAGTACCACCGGCATGATTTCAGCAGCGATATTGGTTGCCTGCGCCAGCTTTCTCTGCCTGCTGAACCACGTGAGCTCTGTGCTTCGCAGCGTAACCGAAATCACATTGCCCCGAAGTCCCTGCTCCCGAAGACGGGAGGCAACGGATTCCGCAAGTACATAATACACGATTTTCGCATCCTCAAAGCACTTGATATCCTTAGGTGCAGTAATAGCATTTCCCACTGATTTCACCGGTTCCTGATGCGAGGATAGAGCAACCTCGGATACATCCTCTCCGTTCGCAAACCACCAGATCAGCTCTCCCACCTTTCCAAAGCGATCCTTCATCCATCCCTGAGGAAGCTGTGCCAGCTGTCCGATTGTTTCAATGGAATAGTGTGCCAGCTTATGCTTCGTCGCTCTTCCCACGTAAAACAAATCCTGTACCGGCAGGGGCCAGATTCTTTCACGATAATTTTCTCTTGTAATCTCCACCAGGCCTTTGTGTTTGTCCATATCAGATCCGATCTTCGCAAAAATCTTATTATAGCTGACGCCCATGGATACCGTCATTCCCAGCTCATGCTCAACACGGTACTGAATTTTTCGCGCAATGCTCATCCCGCTGCCAAACAATGCGGTTGATTCACTCAAATCTATCCAGGCCTCATCCAATCCGAAGGACTCCACCTTATCCGTATATTCGCGATAAATATCCTTAACCCTTTCTGTATAATACATATACTCCTCATAATCCGGCTTCAGAATACGCAGATGCGGACACTTTGCCAGTGCTTCCCGCAGAGATTCCCCGGTTTTAATGTGAAACGCCTTGGCCTTATCATTCTTTGCCAAGATAATTCCATGGCGTACTTCTTCGTTTCCGCCGACTGCCATCGGGACATCCCGCAGCCCGGGATATTTCATTTCCTCAATCTGCGCATAGCAGTGATTGATGTCACTGTGTACAATAATACGGTCTTTTTTCTGCATAGGACTCACCTCATAAAACTATTATATGCATTTTGTTCCGTTTTTCAATAAATAATGGAACGTTACCAGAAATTGGTAGCCGATAAATACCGTTTTCTTATAAATTTTGGATTTTTATGTTATACTATATACGGGAGGACATCTTCATGAAATTAAGTGAGCTATTAACCTACTATCGGCATCGGGACAGCCTCAGTCTGGAAAGTGTCGGGGATTTTGTCGGTGTATCAAAATCAACTGTGAAGCGCTGGGAGTCCGGAGAATCCAGCAATGTTCCACAAGCCCGGTTAGATAGACTTTCCGAGCTGTTTGGAATTGATGTACCAGCATGTCTGCAGGGACATGTTAAGCCGATTCTTGGCTATGTGAAGGCCGGCTACGATCTGTTTGCGAATGAGAATCTGCTGGGATATGAAGAGGTGAGCGCAAGAGAAGCCGCACAGGGAGATTATTATCTTCGTGTACAGGGAGATTCCATGACTGGCTCCCGTATTTATGACGGTGATCTGGTGTATGTAAAAAGCTGCAGTGATGTGGAAAACGGAGACATAGCAGTTGTTTTGTTGAATCACAGCGAAGTAACTATCAAGAAAATATTAAAAAAGGAGCATACTGTTATTTTAATGGCAACAAACCCGGTAGTAGAACCAAGGGTTTTCACACAGGAGGAAATCGAAGAAGGACAACTTAAAATCATAGGTAAAGTCCTGCATTCGAAGATACGGTTCTAAAAAATCATTGTAATAATTTGGAAATTATGTCATACTAGTGGAGTAGGTTTGTATATAATATCATACTATATGAGATGGATGCTTTTGCCCCGAAAACATCCATTTTTTTTATTTTATCAGGTAAAAATTAACCAAATGTGCAAGAAATGTATATATACATAAAAGTATAGATTTTAACACAGAGGGAGGAATTGGATTGAAAACAGATGAAATGCTGGAATATATACAGCTACATTGTAATTTGAATTATATATCCGATATACGAAATCCAATCTATCTGAAAGAATGTCTTGCTTTTCTTAACGAAATTGACGATGATGCATTTACCATACAGCAATGGCGGTATCTTTGTGAATATATCACCGGACAGGAATGCAGTTCCTCTGCTATTGATGCTATTCGAAAAATAATCAATTCCTTCTCTCACCGTGTATAAACATACAGAAAATGGCAATCCTCTAGCTACAGGAGGTCATCGTCATGTACGCTATTCGCAGTAAAAAAACAAACCGATGGTTTCACGGTATCAATGCACAGGCAGGTGCAGGAAGCTCCCTGCGCATTCAGATGGATGATATGCTGCCGGCACTGTTCCGCACCAAGGAAATGGCCAGAGTGGAGCTGCTGCTCAATCATCTCTCAACCCAGTCCTATGAAATTCTGGAAGTGAATCTGCAGGTTCTGGAGCATGTATCCTGACAGGAAATTCGCAGCAAGCGGATTTCTTTTTTCTTTCGCTTATGGTAAGCTATAAGAAGAATACAGAAGAGGTGAACAATCATGTATCGTATTATGATTATTGAAGATAACGAAAAAATTAGAAACGAGCTTTGTGATTTTCTTGGTAAAAACGGCTATGAAGCTCTGGGGCCGGATGATTTTGAGCATACCCTGGATATCATTCATAAGGAGCAGCCGGATCTGCTTTTACTGGATTTGAATCTTCCAGTTGTGGATGGTCATTTTATCTGTCGGGAGGTGCGCAAAAGCAGTGATATGCCTATTATTATTGTGACAAGCAGAGATTCCGATATGGATGAGCTGATCAGTATGAACCTGGGGGCTGATGACTTTGTGACCAAGCCCTACAATCTGCAGATTCTGCTTGCCCGCATCGCTCGGGTGCTGCAGCGCACCTATGAGCATGCCAGCAGCAATATACTGACCATTCATGATATTGCACTGGATATATCGAAAAGTACATTAACCTGGAAGGGAAACAGCATTGATCTGACCAAGAACGAATTACGGATCATGCATTGTCTGTTTCAAAATAAAAACAAGATCGTTTCCCGCAACGAGCTGATGCAGCATATGTGGGACTGTGATCTGTTTGTCGATGACAATACCCTGACCGTCAATATCAACCGGCTGCGTAAAAAGCTGGAGTATCTGCGGCTGGATGATCTGATTCAGACAAAGCGCGGTATGGGATACATCATATATGAGGACTAATGAATTTATTCGGGAAAAGCTGTATCTGATTATGATTTCCTTTCTGACAAGTATTATCACGATTCTGTTTCTATATGCCATTCAGGTTAACGGACAGGTCATTCTCATCATCTCCCTGCTGCAGTGGGGGATGGTGCTTGCCTATCTGATCATTGAATATCTGCGGCGTTCCACCTATTATCACCGCCTGGAACAGACATTGGACGGCCTGGATTAGAAATACCTGTTGACAGAAATCATTGATGAGCCGCTGTTTATGGACGGCAAAATTCTATATGAAGCCCTGCGCATTGTGGATAAATCCATGGCAGATAATGTGAACCGCTATCGGATATCACAGAATGAGTACAAGGATTATATAGAAATGTGGGTTCATGAAATCAAAACACCGCTCGCTGCCAGCAAGCTGATTATCTCCAACAATCCCAGTGAAGTGACACTGAGTCTGCAGGAGGAAATTGAAAAGGTTGAGGGCTTTGTGGAACAGGCACTCTTTTATGCGCGCAGTACGAATCCTGAAAAGGATTATATTATCAAGGAGCTTTCCCTGCAGGAATGCGTATCAAAGGTCATTCGCAAGCATTCCAAGAGCTTTATTTATCAGAAAATAAAAATTCAGCTGGATGATCTGGAGTTGTCCGTTTACAGTGACAGCAAATGGCTGGAATTCATCCTTGACCAGATTATTTCCAATGCCCTAAAATATACACCGAAGGAAGTTGGAACCATTCATATATGGACCACATCCACTGATAATATGATTTCTCTTCATATTCAGGACAACGGAAGCGGTATATCCTCCAGCGAGCTGGGCAGAATCTTTGAAAAGGGATTCACGGGAACCAATGGCAGATTGAATGAAAAAGCGACTGGCATGGGCCTGTATTTATGCAAAACGCTTTGTAATAAGCTGTATCTGGGAATTCGTGCGGAAAGTGTACAGGGACAGGGAACGACAATTATCCTTGATTTCCCGATTTCCAAGCTTATGCTTCTGAAATAAAAAGACTGTATGCATTGCTCTTATTGTTGTTGATGCTGTTGAGCAGGGAATCCTCCCTGCTTTTCTTACGAAGAAGCTTACAAGTTTGTAAGTATAATGTAATCGTTATCCATGGCGCATATACCACAGCTCCTGTACAATACAGGTATACAGGAGGTGATCCCATGAAACGGATATGGGCCTATGCATTTGAAATCGGAATTGTGATGATGGGGATTCTGCTTGTCATCAATCTACTCTTTCCAACCTTTCTCAGTGAAGGAATATACAGCTGTATGCTGATTCTGTTTCTGGTAAGCGTCCTGCTGCTGAAGCTGTCCAATATCAGTGAACGTATGAAAGATAAAACAAACAGAGGAGGAATTTTATGAAAACCATATTAACTGTAGAAAATATTGAAAAGTATTATGGAAACCGAAGCAATATCACAAAGGCTGTTGACAATATCAGCTTTTCTGTAGATGAAGGTGAATTCATCGGTGTTATGGGACCCAGCGGTTCCGGTAAGACAACCCTGCTGAATTGCATTTCCACCATTGACAATGTCACCAGCGGTCACATTTATATCAATGGCAAGGATATTACAAAGCTGAAGAAAAATGATTTGAGCAGCTTCCGCCGGAAAGAGCTGGGCTTCATATTCCAGGATTTCAATCTACTGGATACTTTGACTGCCTATGAAAACATTGCACTAGCTCTTACGATTCAGAAGGTAAAGCCGTCACAGATTGGAAAACGTATTGAAAGTGTCGCAAAAAAACTGGACATAACGGATGTACTGCAGAAGTATCCGTATCAGATGTCCGGCGGTCAGAAACAGCGTGTGGCATCAGCGAGAGCATTGATTACAAATCCGAGTCTGATTCTGGCGGATGAGCCAACCGGCGCACTGGATTCCAAGTCAAGCCGCATGCTGCTGGATTCCATGGAGCGCTTGAATATTGAATACAATGCAACGATTATGATGGTAACACACGATGCCTTCACCGCGTCCTATGCGCACCGTATTCTGTTTATAAAGGATGGAAAAATATTCAATGAGATTGTACGTGGTGAAAGCTCCCGTAAGGATTTCTTCAACCAGATCATGGAGGTTGTGACCCTGCTGGGAGGTGACACGAGCAATGTACTTTAAACTGGCCCTGCGCAATGTCAAGAAGAGCTTTAAGGACTTCCTTGTCTACTTCCTGACCCTGACCTTCTCCGTATGTCTATTCTATACATTCAATTCCTTTCAATCCCAACAAGCGGTTATGAAGCTGAATGATTCACAGCTTATGATTGTGGATCAGCTGACACTGCTCATGCGACTGGTTTCAATCTTTGTGGCAGTTGTTCTCGCATTTTTAATTTTGTATGCAAATAACTTTCTGATTCGAAGACGAAAAAAAGAGCTCGGTCTATATACGATGCTGGGTATGCCAAGAGGGAAAATTTCCAGAGTACTGGTATACGAAACATTGACCATCGGCATCATCTCTCTTATATCCGGAATGATCCTGGGACTGATCGTCTCACAGGTTCTGACTGCCGTAACGGCAAATTTGTTTGCTGTGCCTCTTGATTATCACTTCGTGTTCTCCCCTTCGGCAACGATCATGACCGTATTCTCCTTTTCTATGATCTTCTTTATCACGATGATATTCAATACCATGGTATTGAACCGCTATAAGCTGATTGACCTGCTGAATGCCAATCGAAGAAATGATGATTTAAAAATCAAGAAGGTCTGGATGTCTCTGCTTCTATTTGCAATCTCCATCGGATGTCTGAGCTGGGCTTACTATCAGGCTCTTGATAACGGCATCATGGCGTTCAACTCCCTTGGCACCATCATACTGATTGGAAGTATCGGTACTGTACTTTTCTTCCTTTCGCTTGCCGGCTTCCTGCTTACAGTCGTAAAATCAAGCAAGGGCATTTACTTCAAAAATCTGAATTGCTTTATACTGCGTCAGATCAATTCCAACATCAATACCAACTTCATCTCTATGAGCATTGTGTGTATTATGCTGCTTTTAAGTATCGGTGCCTTATCCACCGGGTTAAGCTTGAATAACACTATGAATAAATCCATTAAAAATAATACTCCATATGATTATACAATCATCGCGGAATATGGGTATTATCCGAATGGTACAAAAAAGAACGATGGAGACCTTCTTCTTCCGGATGTAATACAACGCTTACAGATTGATCCTTCCTATATAAAATCACAAAGCATCCTGACTACCTACACTTCAGAGTTAAAGGTTAGTGATAAAAACCTGATGGCTCATATATCAGATAAGACAGGCCGCCAGTTGATAGAGGATAATGGAAAGGAGTCTGTTATTGCTATACCGTTGTCCTCATATAACACAGTTAGAAAACGACTCGGATACGAACCAGTCAAGCTCAAGAATAATGAAATATATCTCTATACTTCTGTTGAAACACTTTCTCCCGCGGTAAATGATATTCTGGATGCCAAGCCTGAGGTTACTGTATTTCATAATAAAGTTCGTGTTGCCAACGATTCCTATGAGACGATTTCTCTAGGAACAAACAACAGCATGAATGGTTATATGCTTGCCATGGTTGTACCAGATGCCGCCATACCTAGCAATGCGGAAATCAATGAGATCTACTGGAATATTGATCTTTCAAGTAAAACAAGCTGTGAAAAGTTTGATAAATATTTTGATCAGCAGCGTGACAAGCTATATGAAGAATCACCTAATGAAGATGTATTCCCTTCCTTTATGCGTGCCACCAAGCAGGATGTTTATGATATGAATAAGGGAATGGCTGTAACCTTTACGTACATTGGAATTTATCTGGGAACTGTCTTTATGATTGCCAGTGCAGTAATTCTTGCATTGCAGCAGCTGTCTCAGGCCAATGATAATAAAAAGCGCTATCTGATTTTGAATAAAATCGGAACGGAGCAGCGTATGATCAATCGCTCTATATTATTACAAATCGCCATTTACTTTATGATGCCGCTGGCACTTGCCGTTGTGCATAGTGTTGTAGGAATCAAGATGGTAAACACACTGGTGACAATGTTCGGCCGGGGAGATATTATGATGTCATCCTTCTTCACAGCTGCTATCATCCTGGTCATTTATGGCTCATATTTCCTGGTAACGTATGCCGGGTATAAAAACATATTGAAATCCTAAAATGAAAGCTCTGCATAAAAAACAGAGCTTTTTTATTTACAACCTCAATCTCCATTAAACAGCAGAAAATCTGCAAACTGTAATATCCAGAACGCTTCTTCATACACTCTGCCACATTTCACAGCACGCAGCTTGCAATCAGCAGGACTTGCGATTTAGCACAGAAACAGTCCATTCTGAATACATATGCGGTATACACATGGTATCTCATTATATTTCACATATACAAGAGTCATGCTCGTCATTGCCTTTGTATTGGAATCATTAGAGCTGTTATCCCTTCGGTAACATTTAAGTGAGTGCCAAGTTAATTGAAGAATCAAAAGCACAATCCATTAAAGCTTCTACTGAAAATATTTAAAAAATAAGATGAGAAGAACGACTACTGTATACTGAATTTATAAAATATTAAATATGCAAACTACAATATTTTGTCAGTTGTGTATATGCGATTTACAGAAATCGTATAACATGATAAAGACAGACACCATATGATGAAGGACTTCCTACACGCATTGGATTATCTGTGTAAAAGACTAAGAAAGAAGAAATAAATTCTGTGAGTTCAGGCTTTATTTTCTCTTCGCTTCGCAGCGGTATCCATCAACCATTATAGGAAGGAATCCGATTAAGATAACTGCTTCCATTTCTTTTATCTGCGCTGAGTTCAAACCGCTTACCAATATTTGAGCAGCATTGCGTTGATTTCCTTAAGGAACTGCTTATCCGGAGCCAGAGTGTCCTTGATACGAACACCGTTGGTATCAAGAAGAATGCTTCCTACTTCTTCCTGTATGGTTTGACTTCTACGATTTCTCCAACTCCTGCAGGCTTATCCTGTTTATAACAAGACTGAAGCTCTGCCACTGTTACGTTATGCTTACAGCAGAATTTATTCACAGATATCCTTGGCTGGCAATACTAAACCGTTTTATGACAACCTCCCAGTTTTGTTCTTTTTCATCACCTTTTATCATGCATAATTTTGCACATCCTTTTTGCTTCAGGTAGCGTATGTTTTTTTCTTATCAGTCATCTGATTTTACATCATGAATTATCATTACTGGTATGCTATGCATTACTGGTATGCTATGCATTCCTGATACCCGATACTTATAGCAACAAAGAAATTCCAAACAAAAAAGACCCATCGTAAGATGAGTCAGATTACCTGGCAGCGTGCTATCTTCATTGGAGCCAGTCCAGATATTGTCGCCGCTGATATGCTTAACTTCTGTGTTCGGGATGAGAACAGGTGTATCCACATCGCTATCGCCACCAGATCACTTTGAGGTCTATCCCTCAAAACTGAATAACAGTTGACAGTTTCTTTTTGTACCACCTGGTACGTGTGATTAAGTCCTCGACCTATTAGTATCAGTCAACTCCATGTATCGCTACACTTCCATCTCTGACCTATCCACCTCGTCGTCTTCAAGGGGTCTTACTTCGTTATAC
>OLIH01000068.1_pt1 | contig 127229 bp, 111 predicted proteins | sample 1609721 | NCBI WGS metagenome assembly OLIH01 (sample SAMEA4350157, study PRJEB24818) | metagenome | biome: human; feature: gut; material: faeces | place: Denmark | collected 2013-09
TATTCATTACCGGAACAGATTATTTCCAGAGTGTCAGGAGTCCAGATATATCCATGCGACTTATTGTAAAGGTATTGCTGGAACTCTTCGTATTCTTTTTCCTTCAGTTGCTTCATTCAGATTCTTCTCAGGATCATATTCATTACCGGAACAGATTATTTCCAGAGTGTCAGGAGTCCAGATATATCCATGCGACTTATTGTAAAGGTATTGCTGGAACTCTTCGTATTCTTTTTCCTTCAGTTGCTTCATTCAGATTCTTCCCTCTTAACATAGTGCAGTTCAATATCATAACCCAACGCCTCCATCATCTTAACGAAGGTGTTATTTACCACACTATCATTCTTCTTGATCACACGGTTCACATAGGCCTTGGTGGTATCAATCTCTTCCGCCAGCTTGGCCTGCGTCTTTCCCTGCTCTATGCACTTTACTTTTACATCTACTTCTATATTGTTCTTGACCATAATTCACTTCCCAAGTTCTGATCAATCGTTATCCTATTTGTATAATTTATAGTATAACAGAAACAGCCATTTTTTCAAGCAGAAAAAGAACCGGTCAGATTTCTCCAACCGGCTCCGCTCCCTACCCTTCTATGAACTTTATTACTTCATCCGGAAGTTTCCACTGAATCTCGATATGCTTCGGATCATATATCAGAATCCTATCAATGAACACATCCGCTATCTCCTTGGTCAGTTTCTGTTCCCCGGAATACTTCTTCATCGTGGCAACTGCTTCACGCACTCCATCATCGGCAGTCGCTTCACTCTCATGAAGCTTTGCGGTAACCTCAGTTACTGCTGATCCAGACATTCCGCCTTCCGGGACAGTTCCTGCCGAACTCTCAGGTAATCATCCTTTTCCAATTCTCCGGCCATAAACCTGTCAACATTAGCAAACCGTTCCGTTTCACACTTCTCTTTATCTTTCTGAAGCTTTTCAAGTTTCTTGGCCAGTCTCAGGTTTTCACTCTGAGCCTTATCTGTACGCTTCTTCAGTTTCTTCGTGGCTCTGTCTGCCATATCCATAAGGTTCCCGATCGAATGCAAGACCATTTCATTCACATCCGCTTCCCGGCAGTATTTCTTGCAGCACTGACCGGCTTTCTGGTGCTTAGCATGGGGACATAGGATATAGCTGTATTCCCTGCCTTTCGCTATATACGCCCGGAAGTTCATCGCCCTTCCACAGGTTCCGCAGATAGCTTTCCCTACAAGCGGACGTTCCTTGCTGTAACACCTGTCATCTTTCTTCGGATACTGCTTTCTGAACCTCTTTTGGACTTCTATGAACTCTTCCTTCGTGACGATCCCCGGATGACAATTCTCAACCATGATCTGCTCGTCCTCAGGTACCGAAACGGTATGTGAGCTGCATGGTGCTATCGCCTCACGCTTATGTCCCACAACCACTCCATAATAAACCCTGTTCTGCAGGATCTTATTTACAGAGTAAATATTCCAGCAGCTTAACTTCGATGTATTGGCGAACTTCTTCGTCCCCGGATTCGTCCTCCGGTAATATGCCGCCGGAGTATCATATCCCTTATCATTAAGCAGAGCAGCAATATCCACAGTCCTCATTCCATCCAGAGCGGCATCATATATCTCCCTGACAACCTCAGCTGCCTCCGGATCTATCTCGATCCTGTGCTTGTCATCCTTGCAGCGTCTGTAGCCATAAGGAACATGGCCGCCAATATAAAGGCCTCGCTTCATCTTGGCGCGTTTCGCGGTCATAACCTTTACTGACAGGTCCTTGCTGTAATAGTCATAAACGATATTCTTCATGACCACATCCAGACCACCGGTGGTAGTCTTGTACATATCGCATATATGCGATTACACAGATAAATAGTTCCCATATATGACAATGAAATATGTCGAGTTCAATATCAGATGCGGAATTTGCATTTGGGTCAAATGTTCGAATACATGTCAATTGATTAAATAATCCCTCAAAATTCTCAGCTAATATTTCTGCATAATCTTTTTCTGTTTCCGCAAGACACTCGACAAATTCCAAATAAATATCTCTTGCTTGCTTTGTATCTAGGAAAATTTCGTATGTTCTTTGCGGAGCAGCATCCTTTTCGTAATATGTTTTCATAAAGTCAATATAAGATAACTGAAATCTCGATATACAGCTTTTACGTTTGTTTTCTGTACTGCTTCCTCGGATTTGACGAATCAAATCTTTTAAAGGGAAAAAATTTGTTTTTTCCTCATCAAGCCATTCTGGTTTTTTACCTAACTTTGGTTTCGTAAATTGTGGTTTTTCATATATATTTCGTAATAACTTTTCATACTCTGATTCATATTTATCTGATTCCGAAAGATCAATATATATTCTGCTTTTAATATACGCTGGCACGTAGGGAGTTCCTTCTTCATCTTTTTCAGCAATCACAGGGATAAATTTTTCTTGCTTCATGTTACCATAAATTTCACTAGAAATAATTACAGTTTCATCCCCTACACCACCAGTACGTCCATCTGCTTTCTGCGCATATACCTTATCACAAACAATGAGAACTTTTGTAATTTCTGAATCATTCACGCATCTTTCCATAAACGCATATTTATCTTGTCCTTCTTTTAACTCCCATTTATCAAGAACTACATCTACTCCATGCGATACCAACCGCTCCGCAAGTTCCATTACCAGCACACCACTAGTCCAAGAATATGAAATAAATATCTTTGGTTGTCTATCTTCCTGCAAACTGCACATCCTCCTTTTTTCAACCTCAAATCTTAAGCAGCTCATTCACTGTACTTTAGCCGTGGTTGCAAATCCCCAGAATCTCTTTTTCTATAACAAGGGTAAGCTATGGCTTAACCCTAGTACTTTTAGTATATTGTTTTCAAACAAATTTAAAGCCGCATACGCTCCAAATTTATACTTCACTTCACAATATCACTGTAAGTGACCAGCACCACATTCCCCATCTCCTCAGCCCTTCGCCTGCACCCTTCCGTAAATCCATTCTTTCCAAATAGATACAGCCACACTTTTCTATAATGGAACATCTGACTTCGCTTCACAAGCTTATCCAACACTCCGGTATCTACTTTCTCATTCGTCCACTTGCACTCTCCAAACAGAGCAGTTTCATAGTCCTGCTCTCCCATAATATCAATCTCTGTCTGAGTGCGCGTAACCGGATCAGTTCCCCACCAGCGTCCCAGATCCTTGAACTCTACCGGAGACTCTCCGTTTAACAAAAGCCGCCAGAGGTACTGCTTACAGATTTCTTCAAAAACTTTTCCCATATAATCCGGCAGATGCGGTTCGATCCGTTTGTATGCCAGATCCGCAGCGCCTCGTGCGATAATCGAACTGTTTTCCGGTACGAACCGAAACCAGAATCGAAACATATTGTCATCAATTGTATAAATCGACTTTCGAGAGGCTTTTTCGCCATATGGTGTCTCTTTTTGCACAATACCCAGATTGATCAGATTTCTCAGATAAGTAGAACATACACTCGTATCCTCTCCCACTTTCGAAGAAATTTCAGCCATCCGGGAAGCGCCGGTGGCAATTGCGGTAATGATCGCATTGTACAGAGCCGGCTCTCTTACCTCCTGTTTCAGCAGATTTTCCGGCTCTTCAAACAGAGAAGAGATTGGATTCAGGAATGTGTTTTTTATATTATCCTCTACGCTTAATCCGTCATCCATCTGGAGCAGATACTGGGGAGTTCCGCCCACGATACCGTAAATCAGCGCTTTATCTTCATCGGAAAAATTTTTGAAATACCGACAGGTATCCGCAAAATCAAAGGGCTGAATTTTCATCTGAGCTGTCCGTCTGCCATACAAGGGAGCTTTGTATGCAAGGACCTTATCTTCCATATATGACATGGACGATCCGCAGAGTATCAGCATCAGCCTGGAATTTTCTTTATATTTATCAACCAGAAGCTGGATCGTAGAGGCAAGACTTTTAGAAGAGCGCGCCACATAAGGATACTCATCGATCGCAAGGATCAGCCTCTCATTTTCAGCCAGCTTAAACACATACTCCAGCGCCGCCTGAAATGTAAGAAAGGCTGTGTCTGCCTGGAGCCCTGTTTTATACTCCAGAATATTTCTGCTAAAGTTCTCAAGATTCTGCTTTTCATTACTTTCCACGCCCATAAAGTAGATTGCCTTTTTATCTTTTATGAACTCATTTATAAGCGCAGTCTTCCCAACACGGCGCCGTCCGTAGATCACCGCAAATTCAAACTTATCAGAGGTATATAATTGATTCAGTGAATCCAGCTCACGCTCTCTTCCAATAAACATTCTTCTGCCTCCATATGATATATTACCCTTAATATATCACTCACATTTATTTTAGTCAATTACGTTTTACTAAATCATATTATAGTAAATAAGATGCCTGCATGTTTCATTTTCCAAACAATGCGGGCATCCTATTTTTCTCCTGTTTTTCTTATTCTCCTTCTTCTTCCGATCAGCTATTAAGTATATCGGCTATCGTCTCCGGCGCACATTTATTAATCTCATGTCCTGCGCCCGGAATAATATGTAACTCCGCCTGCGGCAGAAGCTCGCTAAGCTGTCTTGAGGCTTTCAAATTCGCCCTGTCCTTTTCTCCGCAGAGGATCTTCACCGGACATCTGACCTCTCTTAGCCTGGCGGTAAAGTTCAAAGAACGCATGGAATGACACAGACGGATCATATCCCGTTTTGAAACACCCATATCCGAAAAAGCTTTTTCAGGCATACAACGAAATATGAAATTCTGAAAATCTATCAGCAGAGCAGGTGTCTTATACTGCACTCCGATCAAAATCAGTGAATCTACTTTTCCTTTGTGGTGGATCGCATAATCAAGGGCAAGCACTGCGCCAAGCGAAAGACCACATATTCGGAAAGCTTCTTTCACATCTGTATATCGTTTTTCAAAACCTGTCCGCAGTCCGGTATATGTCAGTTTCCCCTCCGGCAGTGCAGACATCTCCGGACAATCCACGTCCGGCAATGACGTCTGGCTCAGCACTGCATCCCAGTCATGCGCTGTCTGCCCCAGGCCATGTAAAAATACTGTTTTCATTTCCAGCCGCCCTCTCTTTAGACTCTCCTCTCATTCTTTCCCCAGTATCTCCACCGTCTTCTGATCCCGTCTCCCCTTATAATACTTCTCGATCACTCTCGTAAACACTCCCCCGCTTCCTTCCGCCGCTTCAAACAGCGTCATACACGACAGCAGTTTCAAATCATCCGGGCTGCCGAACACGCGATGAGGATCATCCGTATCCAGTTCCAGCAGAGCCTCGCTGATCTTTCTCAGGTTTCCTCCCAGATACGGGTCATTCAGAAAATCTTCTGCTTCCTCGAGATCCTTGATCGCATAATATGCAGACATGCTGCTGAATCCCAGCCCGTGGATCTGCGGGAAGATATACCACATCCAGTGACTCTGTTTGCGTCCGTTTTTGATCTCCGCCAGAGCGGTGTCAAAGTCCCGTCTCTGTGCCTCTTTAAACCGCTGCAGATCACTCATGGTTCTCAACTCCTTATATCCTTGCTCTTTTACAGTCCGTTGTTATAGATATCATTAATTACCGCCTGGGCATGTTCCATCTCTTTCTTTCGCATGATCTCATCCCTGTCGCTTAAGATCGCAAGCATCTCATCCACCAGATCCTCGATCCGAGGGTTTGTCACACGGTAGAGATATCCCAGCATCCTTGTTGCGGTGTAATCGGTGTTCATATTTTTATACGCGATCTCTGCACAGAACTCCTTCGGGTAACCCCTGCTCAGCAGGAGTCTGTACAGCTCGTCCGTTCTCTCTGACGCCATCTTCTCACACCTTTACTTTCTCGAACCGGTATTTCTGTCTGATGTCCGGATACTTTTCCCTGTCCACCTCGCTCATGAACATGGCATAGGGTCTTGCGCACACCTTGAACGGCGCATAGAGCGCCTGGTAGATGACCAGCCGCTCTCCGGTTTCTGTGTGCTGGGCGAAGGCAAGCACTTTATACAGGTATTCCGAGGTGTCGGCGGACACCCACTCTCTCTTAAAATGCTGCACGATGTCGCCCACACAGATATCCCTTTTCAGTTCTTCCTCTTCTGCCTCCGGCTCTGGTTCCGGTTCTGTGTCCAGCTCCTGGTATTCCTCTTTGTCCAGAGAGATCGGCACACCGGATTTTCCTGTGATATGGACGCCGCCGTACCATGTCCCCTGGATCTCGAAAATATCTCCGATCTCATACTCGGAGCTGTACTCGTCGTTTTTCTTTATAATTCTGATCCTGCTCATTTCGTCACACCTCTCATCGCAAAAAGTCCCGTCGCTAACCCTTTCTGAACCCCTTTAAAAATATTTCGGAAATCCTTAAAAAGCATTTCGGAAATCGTTTCAGAAATATTTCAGAAATTCTATCAGGAGAGAAGCTCTCTCACCATCGCCCCGTCAAATGTCACGGACTCCACATGATCTACCTCGATCTGGTACAGCGCGTTCGCCGCGATGTGCTCTGCCGCCTGCTCCAGGTCGCGGATTCCGCTCGTATCTTTATGTAGATCAATGACCGCATCCAGTCCGTCCGGCGTCAGGGTGCATTCCCTCTCCTGCATGCCGATCCGTTTCAGCACCTTCGGGAGCGCGTACTTCGAGAAGATGACCTTCTTTTCCTCTGCAGTGTAGTCCGGGATCTCGATCACCGCGAATCTCGACATGAGCGGCGCGCTGATCTGATCTTTGTCGTTTGCAGTGGCGATCGGATATACGCCCACTGTCGGGATCATACACTCAATGTAGTTGTCGGTGAATCCAAGGTTGTCCAGCAGGGTCAGAAGGACGTCCGCCGGATTGCCGTTTCCTTTTCCCGCGGCAGCCTTATCCAGCTCATTGATAATAAACACCAGGTTGGATTCTCCCGCCATGGAGAATGCCTCCATAATGATGCCCGGCTTTGCGTTTGCATAGATCCGCGAGCTTCCGGTGAGCTGCTCCGGGTCGTTGATAGAGCTCATGTCCAGCGTGGTCCATGGCAGTTTCAGTATCCGCGCCACTGCGTAGGCGATCTGAGATTTTCCGGTGCCGGCAGGGCCGATCAGGAGAAGCCCGTAGGCAGGCAGTGTGTGGGTCCGGTTGATCTGGATGATAGTCTCGATAATCCTCTGCTTCACAGATTCCATACCGTACAGCTCTTCGTCCAGGATCCGGCGCGCCTCATCAGGATCCACCGGCGGGAAATAATTTCCCTTCCACTGGATATTCATCATGATCGACAGTGCGCGCTGGGCATGACGGCGCTCTTCCGCGGACACCTCATGGGAGCGAGCCACCGCCAGGTTTCTCCTCGCCCAGAGGCGGATATTGTCCGGCAGTGTTCTCCCTGCGCATGTCATGAAGTCCGTAATGCTCTGGATGCTGGTCAGCTTCATGCTGTCGCCGTTCTCCTCCTCGTCCTCATCCGGCACCTCCTCAGAGGGCGCGTCGCTGGAAAGAAGACGCTCGATCATGAACTGGAGGAAGCCGTCTTCTGCAGAAAGCTTCACTCCGCCTCCGAAAGCGATCTCACGGATCTTATATACAGCGTACTCGCCGTTCTGTGCCGCGCCGGAGAGGCGCACATTGATGTGATTCTCTCCCATCCATTTCAGAAGGCTTACGAACCGCGCGTCGATCCGCAGGATATCTGCGCTGACAGTGCCGTCCTCTCCCTGGAACTCAAAGGCGGTCCGCCGGATCGGGTTGGTGAAAACGCCGTTGGAGTGATGCTTCAGCTGTCCGGCGCTGTTGTCCAGGACAAGAAGCGGATGTTCCGCGGACGGCTCAGACTCATTTGTATAGAAGATCGTGTAGGTGCAGACAGGCTCCTTGGAACCTGACGGTGAATTATTAAAATCATAAACTGGCATAATCTAACTCCTTCGTATGTCATTCAGTAAATTTCTTCAGGTACAGCGGATCATGCCCGCTGCTCACTGTACCAGTTTACCATAAAATGCCGGAGATACAAAGCTAAAACAGGCTCATCTGCTCATATTCTGCTTCTCTCTCCAACAGCGCCGGTGTTTTGTGTAGAAAATATTCCGCGGCGCAGTCGTCTGTCACCCAGCCTTCCAGCTCGCTTCGCTCCAGGATCAGAGGCATCCGGTCGTGGACCGGCTTCACGGAGGGATTTGCCTCGGTTGTCAGGATCACGAACTGATCCTGCCCGTCAAAGCAGTCGTAGCATCCCGCCATGAACATGACCTGGGAATCCCGCCGCTCAAAGGAAAACTTCTCTTTAGACTTATTCCACTCCCAGAATCCTTTTGCCGGGATCACGCATCTTCTGTGCAGGACACACTCCCTGAAAGTGCGCCGCTCCGCAGCAGTTTCCGACCTGGCGTTGATCAGGAGCCCCCTGCCGTCAAACCGTGGGAAGCCCCAGACCATCTGTTCTATCTCCAGATGACGTTCCCTGCCCATTATCACCATAGCTTTTTGGGAAGGAAAGACAGCCATGAATCCGGCTGCCGATCCATGAAGTGATCCTGCATCCGCCTTCTGCACCGCTTCCTGCTCCATATTCTGGTCCGATTTTCGGTCCGATTTCCCCTGAAACCTCTGATCCAGCTTCAGTACCAGCCGTCGGATCTCTCTTGCTGTTTCATCATCCACATAATATCGTCCGCACATTGTCTCTTCCGCTTTCCTCCCGTTTTTGTTTTCTCCCGCTTTTCTTATTCTTCCCCGGATGGCAGCTCTGTTACTCATGATCCGCTTTCCCAGCTTAATTTCCACCGGTTTTCTTCTGCATAATAGTACAGCCGGAAGAGGTACTCCTGCCCCTGCGCCACAGTGCTGCACCGGTACTCATGGATCGGGATACCGCAGTAATACTTCTTCTCCCGCGTCTGCACATGGATCTGGCCGATGCTGCGGATCATTCCCTCGTCATCCTGGTATTTGATCATCTTGGGCATTGCCGTCCCGGTGCTCGTAAACCATACTCCGCAGGCAATCTCTCGCAGATCATCCCTCTTCAGTTTTCCTTCATCCGGCTTCCGGGCATTTGTCCCGATCCCCATGCTCATTTCAGGTCACCTCTGTACAGTCTGAATTTTCGCGCCAACACTGCTATGACACCCTGATCTTTGTATAATCTACCGACCGCTTTTCCCGGGAGATCCCGCCGCTCATATGATCGATGGGATTTTTGATAAATGCCGCCCTCTTCACGGAATCAATGCCGTACCTTCTTCGGATCCGGTCCACAGCGTCATCTCTCAGCTCCAGCTTCTCATAGTCTGTGTCGTCGAACAGCTCCACCTGTCTCATGTCCATACCGTCCCGGATGCGGCTTGTGTGGATCCCGAGATGCCGGATGGGCGCGCCGTCCCACAGCTCGTCAAAGAGCCGGCAGGCGTACTTATGGATTTCCGACGTAATATTCGTGGCATTTTTCAGAGTCATCTGATGGCTCCTGTAACTGAAGTCGGCAGACTTGATCCCCACGGCGATTACTTCCGCCCTCACCTTCGCCTCCCGCAGCCTGGTCCCTACAGTCTCTGCAAGCGCAAGGAGAACCAGCTTTGCCACGGAGGCGTCTGTCACGTCGAAGGCAATGGTTGTTGAATTGCCGTATCCCTTATTTGCCGGAGGCTCGGACTGCACGACCGAGACATCCGTCCCGTTTGCGAACGCCCAGATCACCTCGCCATGCTTTTTCAGATGCCGCTTAAGAAGCTCCGGATCTGCATGCGCCAGCTCTCCCACAGTCCGGATGCCCAGATGGAACAGTCTCTTTGCAGTCGCTCTGCCCACGAAAAACAGGTCGCTGACAGGAAGCCCCCACATCTTCTCCTGTATCTCTTCCTTCCACAGCGTGTGGACCCGGTCCGGCTTCTGGAAGTCGGACGCCATCTTTGCCAGCAGCTTATTTTCCGCGATTCCGATATTGACCGTAAATCCCAGAGTCTCCCGGATCTGATCCTTGATCCGTTCCGCGGCGCTCTCGGCGCCGCCCCACAGTCCTTCCGTCCCGCTCATATCCACGAATGCCTCGTCCACGGAATACTGCTCCACGTCCGGCGAATACTGCCGCAGAATGTCCATAAACGCAGCCGAGCATTTCTCGTACAGCCCATAATTGGGCGGAACCAGGATCAGATTCGGACATTTTCGCTGCGCCTCCACGATTGTTTCTCCGGTTCGGATGCCATACCGCTTCGCCGGGATCGATTTTGCCAGGATGATCCCGTGCCGCAGCGCCGCGTCCCCGCCCACTGCGGAGACCTCCTCTCGAAGATCCGTGTGCCCGCCCAGATGGTACAGACGGTACACAGCCTCCCAGCTTAAGTATGCCGAATTAACATCAATGTGAAAAATCACTCGTTTTCTCTTTTCCAAACTTACGTTCGCCTCCCTTGTGTTTATTATGAGGAACAAACGTTCGCGGGTCAAGAGGATTGTTTTTCCAGCTCTATTGACCGATTTTTGAAACCATAAAATCATTCCAGCGCCTGTCTGTAATAATCATTCTCAATGATCAGCTGTCCCAGTGAGAGACGGCTGCTCACGATATACTTTATATTCTCAACATAGGCGTTCTTCTCTTCCTCACTCATCACCACGCCTTCTGCCGGTTCAAATGTGCCTGTATACCTGTTATACATTCCCTTTTCTGTGAGCCACGAGTTTGAGAAAAAGACCACGATCGGATCCGCTGACGACAGTACATCCGTTCCCGCCATCATCCTGGAATCATACTGAAGCCCGAGGAGATTTGACACTGTAGGAAGGATATCTACCTGGCTGCACGGCTTGTCCACCGTCACCGGCTCATCCATCGACGCAGACCAGAGGATCCAGGTGTTCCTGTACACATCCACATCAACCGTCTTCTCGTCTAAATTTTCCAGCGACTCCGCATTGAAGGACCGTCCCGCTAGTTCCTCCAGCACATCCAGATCAGAGTATGGGATATGGTCCGGCGCCATCACGATCAGCGTCTTGTCTGCAATCCCTGCTTCTTCCAGATCGTCCACAAGCCTTGTCAGCCCTTTCTCCAGCTCCAGGTTCGCCGCGATATAAGCCTTCGTCTTTTCCGAATAAGGCAGCGCCTCTACAAGCTCCCTGTTGCGCTGAGACATCTGGCTGCCGTCAAAGCTGTATGGAAGATGCCCGCTGATCGTCAGATAATAGATATTGAAAGGCTGAAGATTCTTGTATTCGTCAAATGTCTGGCTGATCATATAGTCGTCTGACTGAGGCCAGTATGCATTTCCGTATTCATTGGTCTCGGCAGTCAGCGGGCTGGCACACTCGGTAAACTGCCGCCATTCATAGCCGAGATTTGGGTGGGACAGCTCCCTGCCGTACATGTTCTGGTTAAAATGATATCCAATCGAAGTATACCCCAGCCGGTTCAGCTGATTCGCCAGCGTAAACGGAAGATAGGTTCCCTGCTTCCCGGTCTCGCTCATACTCACGGGGAATCCCGCCTTCGGATACAGGCCGGTAAGATTCTGGAACTCTCCTCCTGAGGTGCTTGTAAAATGCAGTGTAGAATAAAAATTATTGAACACAAACCCTTCGTGCGAGAGCTTATACAGCGTCGGTGTGAGTTCCGGATCTATCATATATCCGCTGAATCCCTCGGCAGTGATAAAGATCACATTATATCCCTCAAACATTCCTGTATATTCGTTCTGCCGGGTGGGAATCAGAGACGCAAAATACTCGCTCAGCCACGCAGAGCCGCTGCCGGAAGCCGAGGCCTTCAGTGCGTCAAAATCGATATCCATCTCATTATATGGATATACGATCTCCTTTTCTTCCTCCGCCTCATTTTCCTGCTCTTCCCCCGTTACGGCGGCAGAGGCTTCCTCATCAATCTGAGCGGGGCTGCTCTCCGGCACTCCGAATATCTGATTGCGGACATCCAGCCGCAGCATAGCAATAACTCCCAGCTGCTCTACCTGATCATCTGTATTCGTGTCAGTGCAGTACAGCATTTCCGGTGTAAAGTCTCCCTGCCACGGCACGAAAAAGATCACAGCCAGAGCTGCTCCATGGACCAGCACCGCAGCTGCGAGAGACAGCAGGCCGTTTGCAAGACCATTTATGAAAGCTTCTTTTTTCCTGCCTTTCCCTGCCGCAGCAGCCTGACCCGCTCTGCTCTCCGTTCCGTCTTCTTCATCTTTCCTGCTCTGACCGCCCTTTTTCGTTCCTGCCATTTTTACCCATACCGTATAGACAAGAAGCGGGAGGACGAACAGCAGAAATACTCCTCCTGCATTTTCCCGGACAGACTGCACCACAGTCGATGCATAATCTGTCAGCTTATTGCCCGCTGCAGTTTCCACGGCGCTGAAGATCTGAAAATACTGCTGCAAGATATCTCTGCTGATGCATTCTATTACAAAGAGAAGTGATACCGCCGCAGTTATGACGGCTCCCACGATCTTTGCGGGAAGCTCCGGCAGGAAAAAGAGGATCCCCGCGCAGAACATGCCGGCGGCGCCGGCCAGAAGCAGGAATACAGGCACGTACGCCATATCCAGCCGCATATATAAATGGAATACTATCTCCAGATACAGAAAAAGGAAAGGAATGCACATCCTCCAGTTTTTTAAAAATACTGCTGCTTTTTTCATCTTTTGTCCCCTGCATTTTACTTATTTTTTACAAAACATATGCTATGTCAAGTATACCACTCCGGGCTGTAAAAGAATGAAAAAATAATGCATAAAAATGTACTTATCTCAGTCATACAATCTTCTCATCAGAACCGAGCATACCACAGCCGCTATCCCGAAAATAATACCCAGCGGAAAGACTTCTCCCATGCCTGACTCATTTTCCGTAAGCAGCAGATATCCCCATGCCGCAGGAAACAATTTTCCGAGCTTTTCCAGTATCCCCGGCAGCAGGTTTGACGGAAACATGATCCCTGACAGCAGGATCGACGGCAGAAACGCAGCCTGACACAGCATCGTCAGCTTTGCCTGGTTCTTTTCCAGCATTCCCAGCACGCCTGCAATTCCAAGAGAAGCAATGATAAACAGTGACAATTTCACAAAGTAGAGCAGCAGTCCTGATGGAACCTCTGCGTGAAACATGACCGGCGCCGCAGCCAGGATAATCCCGCTCATGATCAAAAGGTGGATGAAGGCTGATACAGTCAGCGTAATGAGACCGTACCACAGAGGTGCCCCGTTTGCCTGATACATTTTTCTCACATCTGTCCCGTATATCTCAGCCAGAGAAGGCGGTACTCCGATCAGAGCCCCCATGGAGACGCCCATAACCGTCATAGACTGGATCAGTGTTTTCTCTGAGCCCGGCATAATGGATGTAAAAATTCCGCCCATGACCGCGAAGAACAAAAGCGGCACAAGATAGCAGGTGACCAGGAGGGATCTGCTCCGGATATCCATTTTAAACTGAAGGCTGATCCCATATAAAAAAGCTCCCATGTATTACGCCCCCTTTGCCAGTCTGATAAAATGCTGTTCCAGTGTTCCTCTGTTTACTTTCAGATCAAGGACTTTCATTTTCTTCTCCTTATATTCTTCCAGGATTTTTGTCAGCTCTTCTCCGATATCCTCCACACAGTATGCATCCTCCCCCTGTTCTGTTATAACCCTGATATCGTAATGTCTGCCCATCTTCTCTGCCAGTTCCTCCGTTGTACCGCAGAACACGATTTTTCCGCCATTCAGGATAGCGATACGGCTGCACAGATTCTCTACTTCGGTCATATCATGGCTTGCCATGACGATCGTCCGCCCCTGTTCCTTCAGTCTGAAAATCTCTTTGTGGAGGGATACTCTCCCTTCCACATCCAGTCCGGCTGTGGGCTCATCCAGAAAAAGGATATCAGGATCTCCGGTCAAAGCCAGCGCCAGATGCAGGCGGCGCTTCTGTCCCGTGGATAATTCCATATATCTTTTCTTCTCCAGCTCCGATATTCCCAGCGCCGACAGCCTGGCCGGTTCCGGCTTGGCGTGATTCCACTTTGCAAACAGACGCACAGCCTCCCCTGCCTTGATGTATGCCGGCAGAGAGGCGGACTGGAGCTGTATTCCGATTTTCCCATCCACTCTGATCTCCCCGGAATCATATCCTCGGAATCCCTCGATACATTCCAGAGTCGTCGTTTTCCCTGCCCCGTTGACTCCGAGTATTCCGAAAATTTCTCCCTTCTTCACCTGAAAATCAATTCCTTTTAATACTTCTGTACTGCCATAGCTTTTGCGCAGCCCTGAGATCTGTATTGCATACTTCATACTCATTCCTCCCCGAAAGGATTACCGGATCGCTGAAAATACAGTTCCAGCGCCGGCTGGAGATATTCCTGGATCTCTGTCTGGCGGCTGATCCATTCAGCTTTTTTCTTTTCGCTTTCATCCGTCGCATTTCCGGAATCATTTCCATCCGGACTGCTCTCTTTATCGCTGTCCGGAAAATTTGCAATCATACTGCCAAACTCTATAAGCTTTGGCAGGAGGCTCATATCCCCGCCGGTAAATTCCATGACCAGCTTCCAGAACTCTTCCGCAGCCTCCTGCACACGGCTGTCTTCCGGAGAGATTCCGTTTTCTTTCAGCCGCAGGATCCGCTCATTCAGATCCTCAAACCGCTCCATGAATGCAATCCCGCTTTCCTTGTCGAACCGTCGTCGGATATGGTCCAGAGTATCGTCGTCAAAATGTTTGATCAGCCAGTAATATTCGTTCTTCATCCGAAGATTCACGATAATATCCGCATACTTTTTGAAATCAACGCTCTGCATCTGAAGGACCTCCTGCTTCAGCGCCTCGACCGCTTCCAATGCATCCGTGAGCTGATCGATCTTCTCCCTGATGACCGCTCCCTGATGGGTCAGCATATCTGCCACCTCTTCAGGCGTATTGAGCGGGATCAGGCGGTTTCTGATATCATCCAGCGAAAATCCAAGGGATTTTAAGGACTGGATCTGGTGAAGCCGGATCATATCTTTATAAGTGTACAGCCTCCGACCGCCCTCACTCTCGGCTGAGGGCGGCAGGAGATGCTCTTTGTCATAATACTGCAGCGTGCGCACAGTCGTGCCCATCTTTTTGGCAAGCTCCCCGACTGTCATATATTCATCCGATACAGACTGATTTTTCTTCATGATGGATACCTCCTTTGTGCCTATTATAATTCATGACGCAGCGTCACAAGCAAGAGATTTTATTTTGAAAAAGATCTGCCCCCGCAGCCGAAAAACGGGAGAAAGAATGGCACGAAAGCCTTTCCCTTCTCCCGTTTTACTGAATTTTATCCTGAAACAGTTATAAATTTTTCTTCCGTCATTTTGTTTTTCCTTTAACTGATCTGCCATCTCACATGGCTTCCCTCTTCATCCTTTGTCACAATAAGCTGATCCTCGATCTCCTGCTTCAGTTCCGTCACATGAGAAATGATCCCGATCAGCCTGGAACCTCCCGCCATCTCCTGGAGCACCCGGACCGCCTTGTCCCTGGAATGTTCATCCAGAGAGCCGAAGCCCTCGTCTATGAACATCATGTCCAGATTGACAGACGCCGCGCTCTCCTGGATCTGGTCCGCCATGCCAAGCGCCAGGCACAGCGCCGCCATAAATGACTCTCCGCCGGAGAGTGTGCGGACCTCCCGTTCCTTTCCGGTCACTGTGGAGTAGACCATCAGGTCAAGCCCCCGGTTCTTTCCCTTTCCTGCCTTATCAATGTCAAACATCCTCAGTTCAAACTGCCCTGCCGACATTTCCTCAAAGCGCCGGTTTGCCGCATAGAGGATCCGCTCCAGATAGCAGCGCTGGACATAAGTCTCGATATCCATCCGGCTGCCGGTCACATTTCCCGAGAGCAGATTATACAGATCATCCAGCCGCCTGTGTTCTTCCATGATCTTTCCTCGCTCTTCCATAACCGGTTTCAGCGAATCATACACCGATGCATTTGTCTTGTAATAGCCCTTTGCATCTTCTAAACGTGCCTGTGCACTCTTCAGCTCTTTCTCTGCTGTTTCAGCCACGTTTTTCAATTCATCCGGTACAGGGCGGTCCTGTCCTCCGATCGCGTCTTTCGCGGAATCCCGTCTGCTCATGGCGGCTGTCTTTCTTTTCTGCCATGCCTCTGCCCGCTCCTGAAATGCCGCTGCGTCTCCCCGGGTATATTTTTCTGTCAGCGCTTTCCACTCTGTCTCTGAAAGTCCCTTCTCTCCCATGATTTTGTCATAGCTGTCTTTCCTTCGGCGGCATTCCTCATCCTGAGCCGGGAGTTCTGACTTATAACGGCTGATCAGGGCATCCGCCTTTGTTATGGCGGACTTGGCCTGCTGTTCCTTTAATTCCGCGGTCCGGGAAATCGTTTCCGAATTGTTGCGCCCTTCTTCTGCCCTGGCAAGCGCTGCCTGTGCCTCTTTCTCACTCTGGTAATCACGGGACGATTCCAGATGCTCCAGCTCTGCCTGCTTTGCGGCAAATGCGGTCTTTGCCTCAACAGCCCTCTGAGACGACTGTTCCGCCGCCGTTTTCAGCGCTGTCTTTTTCTCTTCGATCCCAAGCAGATATCCTCGAAGCTTCTTCAGGGTCTGTATGTCCTCTGCCAGACGTCTGCCTTCCCGGCGGAGCGACTCTTTCCATGATCCCAGCGTTTCTTCTGCCTGTCCCAGCGTCTTAACTTCTTCATGAGAGGAGAAATTTTCACTCAGCTTCTGACGCAGTCTGAGCAGTTCTTCTTTTAGGCTTTTCTCCTTTTCTTCCAGAAGTGTTGATGCTGCCTGAGCGGCTGACGCTGCCTTTTCCTGCCTCTTTCTCAAGCTCCCCACTTCCTGTTCCGCCGCATCCAATGCTTCCCTGCTGAGATCCCTGTGCTCATCTTTTATCTCACAGGGATGAGGATGCTCCAGAGAACCGCAGACAGGACACGGTTTTCCCGGACGGAGCTGCTCTCTTGCGATCAGTCCGGCCTGCTCATTGAGAAAGATCCTCCTCCTTGTCTCATATTCCTGATTTCTGGTCTCATATATACCGCTTGCTTCGGCAAAAGCCTGCTTCGCCTGATCCGCTGTATTTCTCTGCGTCTGCACCTCCTTTGCGGAAGTTTTCGCCGCTGTGATATCCTTCCCGATTTCCTCAGCTTTTGCACATTCTGCCTGCCAGCGCTCATGGTTGATCTCTGCCTGGGAAAGGGCTTCCGCCTGACTGCGCCACAGACGTTCGTTTTCCTCAAGCGCCTGCATTTTTTTCTGCGCGTCTTTCGCTTCCTGCTCTGTGCGGCGGCATTCTTCCAGTGCGAGGGAAGCTTGTTCTTTCGCCTGCCGGATCTTACTGAAAATTTCCAGAGACTTCTGCACTCTCTCGGATATCTGGGTAAAGTTCCGGATTTCCAGGCTGAGCCGTTCTTTTGCCGCCTCTGCCTCTCTCTCCGCCTCTTTGCCTGTCTCGATAAGAGCAGGAATCGCTGTCTCCTGTTCTGAAAGATTTTTTCTTGTGCTCTCCGCAGTCCGGACGGCATCCATGTACCTTTGGAATACCGACTGGATCTCATACGCCCCGCTGATCCGCTGAATCTTTTCTTCGGTCTCTCGGATCTTATCCTCCTCAGAGGCGCATCCCGCCAGCTCCTGTTCTGCCTGTTCCAGTTCATCGAAGCGTTTTAAGAGCTGTACCCCGGCAGTATAGGCATCCCGCTTTTCCAGATGATTTCGGTCTGCCGCATCGTATTCCTTCCGAGCCTGATCACAGTGTTCTTTTAAAATGCCGCATAGACGTGCCAGATCTTCCAGCAGCCGCTCCATATCCACCACGGAAAGCCGGTCTGAGGAGACAATGCGTTTCTTCAATTCTGTGAGCTTTTCCGCCTGCTCATAGTCCTCCGGCACATCCACATGGGAGACTTCGGTCTGGCACACTGTGCGGATCTGCGCCATCTCCTGCTGCTTTCCCTTTCTCCTCTTTCCAAGCTCTTCCACGATCTTTGCATACAGCTCTGTGTGGAAGAGCTTCCGGAAGATCATCTTTTTGTCGTCTGATTTTGCACGCAGAAGCTCCATGAACTCCCCCTGGGCGATCATGGCGACCTGCATGAACTGGCTCTTTGTCAGTCCCACGATCTCCTCCAGTTTTCTGTCCGTCTCTTTCTGAGGGTACTCTGAGCCGTCAGGCATAGTGAGCGCCACGCTCTCGCTCTCTTCCTTCACCCCGGTCCCGCGCTTCAGCGGCCGGACATGCCTTGGCACCCGGCGGACTGTGTATTCTTCCCTGCCATCTCCCGCCGCCTCTGAGAAGACCAGCTCCACAAAAGGTTCTACCCCGGGATCAACATACTGGCTCTGAAGCTCCGTGCCGTTCTTTTTATTCATTCCGGAGCTTGCCTCCCCGTAAAGGGCGAATACAATGGCGTCGAATATGGTCGTCTTTCCTGCTCCCGTGTCCCCGGTGATCAGGAAAAGGTTCTGGTTTGTCTGTTCAAAATCAATGACCGTCCGTTTCCCGTAGGACCCGAACGCCTGCATAGTCAGTCTGAGCGGTCTCATTCCTGCATCACCTCCCGGACAGTATTGATCACATCCCGGAGAAGCGCTTTTTCCTCTTCATCCGGCTTATTTAAAAAGGCGCAGCACAGTTCAAAGGGGTCAAGCTCCTCCTGAACCGCATACGCTCTCTCATAATCTGTCCTGCGCAGCGTCTCCCTGCGGATCTCAAGAAGGTGAGGGAATGCGCTTCGGATCTTATCCTGCATGTCAAAGACATCCAGGTCCACCCTGTCCGTCAGGACCACGGTCACATAATCCCCGCATCCTTGTTTCAGCACTTCCTTCAGCTCTCCCCGGATCACCCACACCTGCCGGAGCGGTTCCAGGGGAAGGACCGCTGTCTTCCTGTCTCCTTTTTCTCCCAGCTCCACCATGATAATCCCCTTCTGCTGTCCCGCCTCACTGACAGAACAGGCAAGGGGCGTGCCACAGTAACGGATAAATTCACTTCCTGCTTTCATAGGCTTATGGATATGTCCCAGCGCCGCATAGTCAAACTGCTCCAGGATATCCGAAGATACCCGGTCAATATTCCCCACGGTCCGTATCTCCGAGTCCATGCGCTCCACAGCCTCTGCATCTGTCCCTGACGGCAGATAGAACTGATGGCTGACGATCACATTTCTCTGAGAAGGATCGATCTCCTCACGCCCGATCAGGCGGCGCAGGGTCTCGTCGTAGGACAGGTTATTTCCATTCTCATCTACCCCGGTGAGCTGTTTTACCATGGATGGTCTGACAAAAGGCAGCAGGTAAAAGTTCACGGGACCGAATTCATCCTCCAAGACCACTTTCTCGATCTGCTCTCCTTCCACTCTCGGCGGCTGGCCGATCATGTACACGTTCTGCCTGGAGAGCACGCTCCGGAAGCAGTTGATCCTGGGACCGCTGTCATGATTCCCGGCGATCATCATCACCGCTGTGCCCGGCAGAGCGGCATTCAGCCCTGCAATAAAGCGGTCAAACACCTCTACCGCCTCCGCAGACGGCACTGCCTTATCGTAGATATCTCCCGCTATGACCACTGCCTCCGGCTGTTCCCGTACTGCGAGATCCGTGATCTGCCGTAAAATATATTCCTGATCTTCCCGAAGATCCCGGTTAAAAAGCTTCAGTCCGATGTGCAGGTCCGAAAGATGAAAGAATTTCATCCAGATGTCCTCCTTATCTGTTTCTGTTCCACTTATTTATCACTGACAACCGTCATATGTATGCATTTCTCATTCTGTCCATGCTGTGCGCCTGGTATATCTAAAGGAACATAAGCGCTGCCAAAACCGCACAGATCGTACTTAACAGTGTTCCCAGCAGATAATACTCCGCAAACGCCTGATCCTTTGAGATCCTGTCATACCGCGCGATAGATTTTGCGGTGAGTACAAGCCCCACCGCTGAATACTGACCGATCGAGATGAAGATGACCATGATGATCCGTTCGAGAGTGCCGATCATCCTGCCCGCATTCCGGTCTGCCCCCTCCGGATCCTGTTTGTCCGAGGGCTTATACCCGGAAAGGATATTTGCGATCAGGATATTGACCGGTTTATGGATAAGCAGCAGGACTGCCGCCCACTTTAGAAATGTCGATTCCGGCATATTAAAAGAATCAAAAAGGATGCCAAGCCCATCTCTGTATAGCAGCGTAATCTCAGTCTCCCCCAGCCAGTATGAAATCCAAAGGATCGTGATCAGATGAACCGCCTGGTCTATCAGGAAGACATTCCTTCTTGCGCGGGGTCCCTCTATGAACACTGTAAACTGCTGCATGCCCCTTAAAAAGCGGCATGCAGCATATTTCACTATATCGATCACAGCGTGAGCCGAAATAAATACCAGAATATATCGCAATTTCATCCCGGGCAGGAAAAAGCAGAATAAGAGTCCCGAACATGCCCCGTAGATCAGGCAGTGACAGACAGTCCAGAAGAACTGACTCTGCTTTTTGTCTGCCATTTTCTGTGTCTGAAAATAAAAATCCCCAAGCAGGTGCACACACAACAAAATCGTAAAAACTGATTTAATCATCCTGTATATCTCCAAGTATTTCTGACGCGTTTTTCAACGCGCTTTCATAGGTATAGTAACTTCCCGCCGCCAGTGTCTTCTGGACTGTCGACTGGGTGATACCAAGTCTGCCGGCTGTGTTCTGCTGCCCGTCCCCATGGAGAAGCATATCCCATATGACCTCTCTCTGACGGTCGGTCCAGCCACTCTCCACCACATACATCAGATCAAAGACCGTGTTCAGCAGAATTTCCTTATCCCTGTGCGTTTCATCCATCTTAAGGCAGAGCTCTGACAATACCGACCGATTCTTCTTCTCCCGCTCTTTCAGCAGCTCGACCGCCTCGCGTGCGCGGTAATACCCCGGACCGTCTGCGCCCAGCGCCATTTCTGTCCTGATATCCGTGGTGATCTGCCCGAATCCGATCCCGAACCGGAGACGGACAGGGTGCATCGCCATCCTGATCTCATTTACCATGTCCAGGATGTATTTCCCGCTGCTCAGAAGCCCCTGAAATTCGTCCCCCAGCGTGATCAGGAATCTGGACACGATCTCATCTTTATATTTTTCGTTCAGCCGGTCCAGGATTCCCTGAAGGCGAACCTGGACTTCTTTTCTGTTTTCAAGATGTCTGGAATCCTTCATATCGCCGATGACAGCGACAAAAGATTGTATTGTATTCGAATGCTCCATACTGTTCCCTCCATATCTACATTATATAGATGAAAATATGAATAATCAAGTTTTATTCATATTTTTATCTATATTTTTAATTTATAGATAAAAATATGAATAATTTAGAGTATGAGAATCCGAATACCACCGAGGATCAGCAGATGAACCGGATAAAACAGATAGAAGAACCACTTTGAGAACGTCCTTCCCCGTTCCATCCGTTTTCCGTTATAGAAGCAGACGACTGCAATTCCCGCCGCCAGGATCCCCGTTGCCGACAAAACGGCATCGATCAGGCTCTGCAAGGTCTGAGCCGCGCTGATACCCGGTGAAAAGCCGAGAAAGGCAAATACCGCCGCTCCGATGAGAAACGCATTCCGCACTTTTCTTTTGTCCCCTCCGGCACTGGCAAACAGAAGGGTAAACAGCGGCGCGGCGAGCGCCCAGTCTGAAAACAGAGAGATCAGAAAAAGCACGGCGATCAGTACGCCTGCAAGGATTCCATCCCGCACATTTTCCCTCACATACAGGATGCCGAAGCACAGCAGCAGGGTAAAGATCATATTGAACCCACAGAAGGAGATGATCCTCTCCCCGGTATACGCCTCGGAAAATGCAAGGCAGAACGGGATCTCCGAGAGCAGGGCGAATACCGCCAGCCGCCCGGCGTAGCGCTTTTTTGAATGTGTGTAGTGATATCCCTCCACAAGAAAATAACACATCACCGGCGCGGTGAAATATCCGATATCCACAAGGAGTGTAAACAGCGGGGTGCCCGGCGTAAGAAAGATATTTGCAATATGGTTCAGGAGCATGGTAAACATGGCGATATATTTGATCACATCACGGTTCAATCCTTTTCCATTCATCTGTCTGTCCTTTCTCCTGAAGCTGCTGTCTCTTTCTTTCCATCTCCTCTTTCCCGGGACGAAATCTCCGGTACACATAGAACGACAGGAACACGGTCAGTGTATCCGCCGTCACCTGCGACCAGACGATCCCGTACATCCCGAAGATACTGTTCAGGATGAACAGCATGGGGATATTGAAGACAAGCCATCTGGTCACTCCCAGGAAGAGGGATATCCTGCCTTTTCCGAACGCCTGGAACAGATAGACCGTAAAGAAACTCAGGAACATAAGCGGTGTTGCCAGTACACGGATCCTTAAGAATGCCGACGCCATTTCGATCGTCTGCGCATCTGAGATAAAAAGTCGGACAAACTGTCCGGCAAATATCTCATAGAGCAGGATGCTGACAGCCGCGATGACAAGACCGAGTCCTCTGGCGAGCCGGATCGCATCATTCATCCGCTTCTGATTTCCGGCGCCGTAATTATATGCCACAAGAGGCAGCATTCCCTGGCAGATGCCGATGCCAACATTCAGAGGGAAGCGCTCCACCTTGAGTACGATCCCGATCGCCGCCAGCGCAAGGTCATGGTAGGAGACCATCAGCTTGTCGATCACGACATAGTCCAGGTCAAACAGGAACGTAGCCACCGCTGACGGGATCCCGACCGCAAACACTGCTGCAATACTCGCCTTTTCCGCCATTCCTGCCCTCGGACTGAATGTAATCACAGATCCCTTTCCCATTCGGATCAGCACAATGAGAAAAAACAGGCATGCGATACAGTTGGACAGTGCCGTCGCGATCCCTGCGCCCAGCACCTCATACCCGTCCGGGAGCAGGACAAACATGAACAGCGGGTCCAGCGCAATGTTCAGAAGGCCGCCCAGTATAATCCCTGCCCCAGCTTCCCTGGACCGCCCGATGCTTCGGATCAGGTTGGAAAGCACATTAGAAAGTACCGTCGGAACGCCTCCGAAAACGATCACGCAAAAGGCATACTGCCTGGCATACTCATATGTATTTGCCCCCGCGCCAAGGAGCTCCAGGATCGGCTTCATGAAGATTCCCATAACCCCAGAAAATACTGCCGCGATCAGAATCCCGAGATACAGGGAAAAGGCGCTCACTCTTCTCGCCTCATCCTCCCGATTCTGTCCCAGCAGACGGGAAATAAGAGCCCCGCCTCCGACCCCCGCAAGCCCGGCAAGGCAGAGCGTGATGTTGAACACCGGCAGGATCAGGGACGTTCCCGCCACCATATACGGATTATTTGTCTGCCCCACATAGAAGGTGTCCGCCATATTGTAGATCAGCACGATCAGCTGGCTGATCACCGCCGGAACGATCATGACCCGGAGGGCTTTCTGGACAGGAAAGTTCTTGAACACCTGATCCTGGTCTGTTTTTATTTTTTCTCTCATCCTAAATCCATCTCTTATTTCTTAATTTTTCAGAAACTGTGTATCCCGCATTCTGAAATCATTCGTGAAGCTCGATCGGAAGTCCGTCCGGATCCGCGAAAAAAGTAAATCTCTTTCCGGAAAATTCATCCACTCTCACCGGCTCCGTTGGAATCCCTTTTTCTTTCAGCTCTGCCGCAGCCGCCTCCACATCTTCTGTGTAAAAAGCCAGGTGGCGGAGCCCCGCCGCTTCCGGCCTGTTCACACGCTTCGGCGGATGATTCACCCCGAAAACCTCCAGCTCTGTCGTGTCGTTGACACGAAGATCCAGCTTCCAGTCGTCCCTCTGCGAACGATAATTCTCCCGGATGATCTCGAATCCAAGCTTATTCACATAAAAATCTTTTGATTTTTCATAATCAGAGACAATAATTGCAATATGATGTATAATTGATAATTTCATGTTCCTTCTCCTCCCATAACTCTGTCAGCATAGTATGAATACCCGCACACATTCACAGTCTTGGCACGAAGTGCGGACTGGGGCGCGCCAGTGCGGCGGGTGCGCAGACCGGCATCCGGTCAGTTGCGGACAGCCGCGCTCTTTTTCAATCCTTTTCCTGCCGCCAAGTACACCGCCCCTGCAAGGGGCATCTACCTTTTCCGACTCTGTCATTCTGCGCCTTTCCTTCCTGGGAGAGACGCGCTTTCGGGATGCTTTACAGATTCCCGCCTTAACATCATATACCTTTGAGAGCCGGAAAACAAGGAGACCTGCACGGCTTTTTTCTCCGCACAGGTCTCCTTTCTCACTGCTCACAGCAGCCCTTCTGTCATTCATTTCTATATTCACACAATCCTTACTTCTCCCGGATCTTCTTGAGCGCCGTGGTAAACTTGATCGGATTGCCGTACATCAGCGTTCCGAACCGGAAGATCTTCGCCGCCAGTACTCCCGCGCCAACGCAGAACACGGCGAGCAGCGCTCCGGAGAGGATGACCTCCCACATCTCCACGCTTCCCATGGCGATCCGGATCAGCATGCCGTTGCTCGAGGTGAACGGGATAAACGAGGCCACCTTTATGAGCATGCCGTTGCTGTCATTCATGCCGAAGATTGCAATAAAGAAGGAGATCATATAGATCATCAGCACCGGCATGGATGCCTTGCTGATATCCTCCGTCTTGGACACAAGAGCGCCCAGCATGCCGAAGCAGAATGCATACAGCAGATATCCCATCATCCCGAACACGGCGAATGCCGCCCACACCGGAACAGGTATATCAAATACATTGTCCAGCAGACCTCCCCAGCCTTCCTTGAAGAACTGGTATGCGCCCACTGCGCTTCCCAGGATCAGAGCGCACTGGATCAGTCCCGTGATCGCTCCGGCAAGTACCTTGCCGAAGATCAGACTTGTGCTGTCCACGCTCGTCACAAGGATCTCTATTGCACGGTTGCTCTTCTCGGACGTCACCGCAGTAGCGATCATCTGCCCGTAGAATATGAGCAGGAAATACAGGATCATGATCAGCATATATGTATATGCATAGTTGCTGACGCTGTCCTTCCCGAGGATCTGCGTCTCATACTCCGGCTGGATCTGATACAGCGCTTCGATCTCTGCCGGATCAAGTCCCTGCTCTGAGAGTACCTCCGAGCGGTAAACCGCTGCCGCCGCCGCAGAAAAGGCTCCCTGCATAGTGTCCGACATGGACCGGTTCTCCACCACATAAGTATAATGCAGCAGATCCTCCACGATAAATCCTGCCTCTGCCGTTCCGTCGTTCACCGCATCCTCTACCTGGCTCTTGTCTGTACACTCCATCCACTTGATATTCATTCCCATGGCCGCAGAGAAAACTTCCGGATCCGCAATGCTTCCATTTTCATCAAGAATCGCTACAGTCTGCTCCGCTTCTTCACCGGGGCTTTCTTCTGTCCCCGCAGCACTCTCCTCTGTCCTTGAAGATCCGCCTTCCACCGCCGTGATAATACCCGGCAGCGCAATGATGCCGACCGTCAGCACGATCAGAATGATCGTTGTCAGAAGAAAGCTCTTATTCTTAAAATAGTTATTCAGCTCGAATTTTAATACTGTCAGAAACTGTTTCACTGCTGGTCACCTGCCTTTTCCACGAAGATTTCCGTCAGAGACGGCTCATAATTTCCATATTCCTCGGGAACCAGGTTCCGCTCCAGAAATTCTTTCAGAAGAAGTTCCCGCGTACATCCCTCTTTCATCTCTGCGATCACCTGATCCTTCCGTTTACCGACAACGCGGAGGAGGTCCCCCATGTAATCGCAGATCACCTGTTCAGGCTCCTGATAATCCGCGCCCAGACTGATCACAAGCCTGTTATGCCCGTACTCACGCTTGATCTGATCCAGATTTCCGGACAGAACGATCTCTCCGTGGTTGATGAGCACGATATCCTCACAGAATTCTTCCACATAGCTCATCTGATGACTGGAGAAGATGACCAGCTTTCCCGCCTCGATCTGCTCTCGGATCACATCCTTTAAGATCTGTGAATTAACGGGATCCAGTCCGCTGAAAGGCTCATCCAGGATAATAAGATCCGGATTGCACACAAGGGTCTGCGCAAGCTGTACCTTCTGCTGGTTTCCTTTTGACAAAGTCTCAAGCTTTCTCTGCGCATATTCCTCCACACCGAGCCGTTTCAGCCAGCGCTCCGACTGCTTCTTTGCGTCGGAACGGCTGCTCCCCCGAAGCTGTGCAAGGTAGATCAGCTGTTCCTGCACGCCTTTCTTCGGATACAGTCCCCTCTCCTCCGGAAGATAGCCGATCCGGAAATCCTTCGGATGAAACGGCTTCCCGTCCACAGTGATGGTTCCCGAATTAGCCCGGAAGACATCCATCAGGATGCGGATCGTCGTCGTCTTTCCGGCGCCGTTCCGTCCGAGAAGACCAAGCGCTCTGCCGCTTTCGATGGAAAAAGAAATTCCATGGAGCACTTCCTTGTCTCCAAAACTTTTCCTCAGGTCTTTTACTTCCAGTTTCATAAGTTCCTTCCTTTCCCTTATAGATTGAATGAGATCCATCTCTCATTGTACTAATACTATCATACAATCATGAAAAAGAGAAGAAGAAAATTCTTAATTTTTACTTAGAGAGATATCAGCAGATTGAGTACGCATACTGGCAGCGGTCAGATGTAACGGTATTTTTCTTTCGGCATCAGACAGAGCAGGGCTGCCTTCTCCTTCCGAGTTCCCAGAACGCCACCGCGCTTGCCGCCGCCACATTCAGAGAATCCACACCGTGGGACATTGGAATCTTGATCGTATAATCACACCTCTCGATCGTCCCGTCAGTCAGCCCGTCGCCCTCTGTCCCGAGGATGACCGCCAGCTTCTTTTCCTGCTGCAGCCGCTCATCGTCAATATCCGCCGATTCATTGCGAAGTGCCATCGCCGCTGTCCGGAATCCCAGTCTGCCAAGGAACGCCATGCCCTCTTCCGGCCACTTCCCTGCTTCCTCATCTCCCAGGATCGTCCACGGGATCTGGAACACCGTTCCCATGCTCACACGGATTGCCCGCCGGTACAGTGGATTGCTGCACCCGGGAGTGAGAAGGACCGCGTCCATGCTCAGCGCGGCAGCGGAACGGATGACTGCTCCCACATTGGTCGGATTCATGACATTCTCCAGGATGGCGATACGCTCCGCATTTTCGCAGATTCCCCGCACAGACGGAAGCGCTCTGCGCCGCATGGCGCAGAGCATCCCTCGGGTCAGCTTGTATCCGGTGAGCTGAGTCAGCACATCAAACTCTGCAGTATAGACCGGGACGTCTCCGCAGCGTGCAAGAACCTTACCTGCCTCGCCCTCATCTATATGCTTCTTCTCTGTCAGAAATGAAACCGGTTCATACCCGGCATCCAGCGCTCTGCCGATCACCTTAGGGCTCTCAGCGATGAAAATGCCGTCCTCCGGTCTGTCTTTATTCAAAAGCTGCGCCTCGGTCAGTCTTGCATAGACGTCCAGCTCAGGCGCGTTAAAATCTGTGATCTCTACAATATTTTCCATCCTATTTCTCCGTAAAACTAATCTGATTCGGTACAAGACAGAGCTCCACTTTCTCTGCTATGCAAGCCTTCTCATATCCCTGTTCAGACACAGGATATTCCCGCAGCGAAACGAGTACATCGCAGTTGATGCAGAATGCATGGTGGATGTGAAAAACGCCGGCATGCTGCAAAAACAATATAGCAAATCAATGGGAGAATTTCAATTATATTCATACCTGACAAATCCATGCCGCAGAGCAGTATCCGAATCCCGATCAAATATTTTCTGCCTGTTTATGATTCATTTAAGGAGGATTTTTTATGCCAAAAACAAAATTTCAGGAAGTAATATTCACGATTCTAATGGTCTTTGCGATGGTCTATGCCATGATCTGCTACAACATCGCGCTGAATATTGGAGGTCTGGATGGGAGTGTTTTTTTCTCCGCTTTCCACGAGCTGGTCATCATGGCTCCCGCCGCTTTTATACTTGATTTCTTTTTCGTCGGAAATATTGCGAAAATGACCGCTTTTCGGATCGTTGACCCGTCAAAAGAAAACCCGTTTCATCTTATACTTGCAATCTCCGCGGTCTCTGTAATGTGGATGTGCCCGCTCATGAGTCTTGCAGCAACAATTTTTTTCAAAGACGCCGGGGGCAATCTTATCCCTGTCTGGCTCCAGACTGTGGCTCTGAACTTCCCTATGGCATTCTTCTGGCAGATATGTTATGCCGGTCCATTTGTCCGTTTTATCTTCAAACTTGTCTTCAGCGGAGAGGAACATGTAAAAGAGGCAGGACCGGAAGCCTAAGCTTCCGGGTTTCTGCCTCTCAGTCTCATATAGTAAAATCTGATCTTTCCCACAAGCAGCGTCAGATACCTCAGCACAGGCTCTGTCGCGATCGCAAACACAACAAACAGCATCACGCACTCTGTCGTCATTCCGGTTATGGCAAAGAGATCGTTCAGATAAATACTGCAGAACAGAAGCCCCAGGATACAGCCGCCCAGGATACCTGCCCTGATTTTATTCATCGGCGCGCTGATCTTATACAGGATCATGAAGCCGACGATCGCCAGCAGCATGGTCGCCGCAGTGGAAATATCCGTGGAATTCACCCCAAAGGTCCTGCCGAAGATGACAAGCGCTCCCACAGCCACTGCGTCAGTGATGGCAGCTGGCAGCGCCTTCAGAAATACATTCGTCAGGAAATGCCCTTTGATGATATTCTTGTTCGGCTCCATCGCCAGGAAGAACGCAGGAATGCCGATCGTAAACATACTGATCAGCGAGATCTGCGACGGCTCCAGCGGATAGGAGAACATGAACACGAATGAGATCAGGCTGAGCAGGAAGGAGAAGATGTTCTTGACGAGAAACAGGCTCGCCGAACGCTGAATATTGTTCACCACTCTCCGGCCCTCCAGAACGACCTGCGGCATACAGGAGAAATCCGATTCCAGGAGTACAAGCTGGGAGGCCTGCGCCGCCGCCTCGCTCCCTGACGCCATGGCGATGCTGCAGTCTGCGTCCTTCAGGGCCAGGATATCGTTCACTCCGTCGCCTGTCATCGCCACCGTATGTCCCGCCTCCTTCAGGATCTGGACAAACTGGCGTTTCTGGTTCGGCGTGACGCGCCCGAATACCGTGCTTTCAAGCACTGCCTTCTTCATCTCTTCCGGCGTCTGCAGAGTCGACGCATCCACATAGTGTTCCGCATCCTCTATGCCCGCCTGAGCCGCCACCTTCGATACCGTGACCGGATTGTCTCCTGAGATGACCTTCACTTCCACTCCCTGCTCTGCAAAATACTGGAATGTCTCTTTTGCCGCCTCACGGATCGGATTTGCAAGCAGGATGTATCCCAGGGGCGTCACAGGTCTTGCCAGAGGCTTCCCGTCCGGTATTCCGTCATATGTGCCGAACACGAGCACTCTGGTCCCGTCAGAGGCAAGCTCCGTGATCGTATCCGCCCGTTCTGCATAGTCCTCTTTCAATACAAACTCCGGTGCTCCCAGAACGTATGCACCGTCAGAAAATGTAACGCTGCTGTACTTTGACGAAGAGGAAAACCCGGTCTTCGATACAGCCCGTTTTCCTGTCCCCTGCTTGAAATACTCCTTGATCGCCGCCATCGTAATATTGTCCGGCGTCATAGCCGCCGCGAAATCCCCGATCAGCATGCTGAGCGGTTCCATCGTTCTGCCGTCATATTCGTCTGTCTCGATCACGTCCTGCACCTTCATCGCATTTTCCGTGATCGTACCCGTCTTGTCCACACAGAGTACATCCACGCGGGCAAGCGTCTCAATACATTTCATGTCATGCAGCAGCACCTTTTTCTGTGCAAGCCGCACTGAACTGACAGCCAGGGCTACGCTTGCCAGGAGGTAAAGTCCCTCTGGTATCATGCCGATCACAGCAGCAACCATTGCCGCCACACTGGAGCGGAAACCATCATTCTGGAAGAAAAACGACTGGCAGAACAGGATGATACCGATCGGAATGATTGCCACACCGACACATTTCACGAGCTTGTCCAGGGAGCGGATCATTTCCGACTGCTCCCCCTCCTGCATTTCCTTCGCCTGGAGCGTAAGCTTCGCGATGTAGGAGTCCTCTCCCACCTTGTCCAGTCTTGCATGACACTGCCCTGACACGATAAAGCTTCCTGACATCAGTTTATCGCCCCTGCGCTTGGTAATCTCATCGGATTCTCCGGTCAGCAGCGATTCATTGACCTGAACCTCTCCTGCGCACACCTCAGCATCGGCACAGACCTGGCTCCCCGCCTTGAAGATCACGATATCATCGAGCACCAGTTCCTCCGAATCAACGATTTTCTTCTTCCCGTCCCGCACGACAGCCGAACGGGGCGCATTGAGCATTGACAGATTGTCCAGCACCTGCTTTGCGCGGACTTCCTGAATGATACCGATCAGTGTATTAGCTATGATGACCGGAAGGAATGTAAGATCCCTGAAGGAGCCCGCAATGCAGAGGAGCACAGCCAGAACAGCAAAGATCAGGTTGAAATATGTAAAGACATTTTCGTGAATGATCTCTTTTGTCGTCTTTGACGCAGATTCCACCGCCCTGTTGGTCCATCCGTGGAGCCGATGTTCCTGCACCTGCTGACTCGTAAGTCCTTTCCTATAATCGGGACGGTATCTTGTTGTCGGTACCCTTCTTTCTCTCTCTTCCTCCGGTTCCCGGTAAATTTTTCTCTTTGGCATATAAGCAGATCATCCTTTCCGGACACAGCGTCCCAGTTCGCACATTTCTCTGTTCCGATATATTCTGCCGCAGATTTCTCTCAGGCTTCTGCTGCAGCTTCTCCGCCCTGTCTCGCATTCCATAAAACGACTGTGCCCCGTGAATCCACGGGGCAGTCATTTGTCAGCTTCATTCTATCATACTGAAATCTTTTTTCCAGTATATTAAGCAAATCTTTAGTTTTTCATCTCAATTTCTTCTCTTTTGTTCAGTATCTGCATAAATTCTTCCCCGGTGATCGTCTCCCTTTCATACAGATACTTTGCAAGCTCATGAAGCTTTCCTTTATTCTCCTTCAGGAGGTTCATTGCCTTGTCGTACGCCTGCTTTACCGTGTCTACGACCATGCCGTCGATCGTCGCAGCCGTTTCCGGCGAACAGCTCAAGCTGCTGTCCCCGCCCAGATAAGGATTGACCTGCGTTTCCAGCGCCACCATACCGAATTTCCCGCTCATGCCGAACCGGGTGATCATCGCGCGGGCCAGCTTTGTCGCCTGCTCGATGTCGTTGGAGGCTCCTGTCGTGATCGAATCAAACACCAGCTCCTCGGCGCATCTTCCGCCGGTCAGAGTAGCGATCTTGTTCTCGATCTCTTCCTTTGACATGAGATTCCTCTCTTCTTCATCCACCTGCATTGTATAGCCCAGGGCGCCTGAAGTCCTCGGGATGATCGTGATCTTCGTGACAGGGGCAGAATTGGTCTGCAGCGCCGCCACAAGAGCATGGCCGATCTCGTGATAAGCCACGATCAGACGCTCCTTTGTCGAGAGCACCTTGTTCTTCTTCTGATATCCTGCGATCACGACCTCAATACTTTCCTCTAGGTCAGACTGAGTGACGAACTTTCTATTTTCGCGCACCGCCCGCAGAGCTGCTTCATTCACCATATTGGCAAGCTCTGCTCCGGACGCTCCGGACGCCGCCCTTGCGATCGCGTTAAAGTCCACGTCGTCTCCGATTTTTATCTTGCGCGCATGGACCTTCAGGATCTCTTCTCTTCCTTTCAGATCCGGAAGCTCGACTGGGATCCTCCGGTCAAAACGGCCGGGTCTTAAGAGCGCCGGATCCAGAGTGTCGGGACGGTTCGTCGCGCCGAGGATCACCACACCTTTCGATGCGTCAAATCCGTCCATCTCTGTAAGCAGCTGATTCAGTGTCTGCTCACGCTCGTCGTTTCCGCTGAAGCCCTGGCTGTCCCTCTTCTTTCCGATCGTATCGATCTCATCGATAAACACGATACAGGGCGCTTTCTCATTCGCCTGCTTGAAAAGGTCGCGGACCTTGGACGCTCCCATTCCGACGAACATCTCTACGAACTCGGACCCGGAGATGGAGAAGAATGGGACTCCCGCCTCTCCTGCCACGGCTTTCGCCAGCAGGGTCTTTCCGGTTCCCGGCGGTCCTACGAGCAGCGCGCCCTTCGGGCACACCGCTCCGATCTCCTGATATTTTCCCGGATTATGCAGGAAATCTACGATCTCCGTCAGAAGCTCCTTTGCCTCATCCTCCCCGGCAACATCGTTGAACGTGATACCGGTCGTCGATTCCACATACACCTTCGCATTGCTCTTCCCGAACTGCATAAACGGGTTGCCGCCCGATCCGCCGCCCATATTCTTCATCAGCTGTCTCGTCAAAAGCTGTCCCAGCCCCCAGAAAATAAGTACGGGAATACCGATGGAGATCAGCATGCTGAGCCACGGGCTCATCTGTTCCTCCGCAACCCTGCCGAACTCACATCCGGATTTCTCCAGCCGGTTGACCAGATCCGGGTCGTCAAAGGTTGTCGTCTCATACTGCTGTCCTTCTTCACTGTTGTCGATAAAATAGATCGTATCGCCCTCCAGCTGGACCTTGGACACCTCTTTATTTTCAACCATCGTAAGGAAGGTGCCGTAATCTACTTCCTTGACGTCACCCCCTATAAACATAGGGAATACAAACGCATTGAGCAGAATAATGACCAGCAGTGCGATCAGATAATAGATGATCAGAGGTTTCTTCGGCTTTTGTACTTTTTTCATTTTCTTTCCTCCTTTGCTGTTTTCTGCTCCCCTTTATAACTCTCACTATTTTCTCTTCTTCAGCGCCATCCTGACTGCCTTGAGGATCTGGATGATCGGTATGTTCACTGCGGCAAGTCCGTATACTGTGAGCAGCTGTGCAATGTTCAGTGTCTGCACCTGGAAAATATTGTGCAGTCCCGGGATCATAACCACAGCCGTGATCAGGGCGATGCCCAGAAGGAACGCACCGATCAGCCACTTATTGTCGATCACCCTCTTTGAAAATACGACAGGCCTGTCAGACTTACAGTTAAATCCGTGGAACAGCCTTGCAGAGCAGAGTGTCGCAAACGCCATCGTGCTTCCGAGGAGCGCATTCTCCCCATGATATCCGATCAGGAACGCGATCATTGTCGTTACGCCGATCGAAAGTCCTTCCGTTCCGATCTTGATCAGGAAATCTTTTGTCAGTATAGACTCGTTCATCGGTCTCGGCTTCTCATCCATGACCTCCTGCGAGTGCGGCTCTAATCCCAGAGCGATCGCCGGCAGACTGTCTGTCAGAAGGTTGATAAACAGCAGGTGCACCGGTGCAAACGGTACCGGCAGCGCCGTGATAGATGCATAGAGCACCGCAAGGATCGCTCCAAAGTTTCCTGAAAGAAGGAACTGGATCGCGCTCTTGATGTTTTTGTAAATATTACGTCCGTTCTCAACTGCCTTGACGATCGTTGCAAAGTTGTCGTCCGTCAGGACCATGGCTGCGGCATCCTTGGATACTTCGCTTCCCGTGATACCCATTGCCACTCCGATATCCGCCTGCTTCAGGGCCGGCGCATCGTTTACGCCGTCACCGGTCATAGCCACGATGTTACCTTTATCCTGCCATGCCCTCACGATACGGATCTTATGCTCCGGAGAGACACGCGCGTAGACAGAAATGCCTTCCACGAAATCTTTCAGTTCTTCGTCAGACATATTCTCGATCACAGCGCCCTCGCACGCCTCAGATTCATCCTGCAGGATGCCGATTCTCTTTGCGATAGCGGCTGCAGTCACCTTGTGGTCACCTGTGATCATGATCGGACGGATTCCCGCGCGCTTACACTCTGCAACAGCTTCCTGAGACTCTACTCTCGGCGGATCCATCATGGCAACGAGACCGAGGAAGGTAAGATCATACTCATCATCCAAAGTCAGCTCAAGCTCGTCAGATACAGTCTTGTATGCAAATGCAAGCACACGCAGGCCGGATCTTGAGAACTCCTGGTTCTGATCCTCGATCTTCTTTCTGTCATCCGGTGTGATCGAACGTATTTCATTTCCGATCTGGATGTTCGTCATCCTGTCGAGGAGCACATCCACTGCTCCTTTCACAAGCATAGTAGGCGTTCCTTCCATCGTATGCTTTGTGGACATCAGCTTTCTGTCGCTGTCGAACGGGTTCTCGCTCTCTCTCGGATATTTTGCCTTAACGTCGTCCGGATTCAGTCCGAGCTTCGTTCCAAGATTCAGAAGGGCTGTCTCTGTCGGGTCTCCGATCTCAACTCCGTCTGTATTAGAAGAATCATTACAGAGAATGCTGCTGATGAGCAGTCTGCTCTGGGACGGATCGTTTAAATCGACATCTTCTGTTTTGATACAGAGTTCGTCTACATAGTAATCTTCCACTGTCATCTTGTTCTGTGTCAGCGTACCTGTCTTATCCGAACAGATGATAGACACGCTTCCGAGACCTTCCACAGCCTGGAGCTTTCTCATGATCGCATGCTCTCTCGCCATCTTCTGCGTACCAAAGGACAGCACGATCGTAACAATGGAGCTCAGCGCCTCAGGGATCGCCGCAACGGCAAGCGCAACAGCAAAGAGGAACGCGTCTCCGATATTATCTCCCCGGAAAATGCTGATACCGAAGAGGATCGCACAGAATACAAGGATCAGGATAGACAGCTTCTGGCCGAACTGATCCAGGTTGACCTGGAGCGGCGTCTTCTTCTCTGAAGTCGTCTTGAGGAGGCTGGCGATCTTGCCCACCTCTGTCTCCATACCGATCCCCGTCACTACGAACGAACCGCGTCCGTATGTGACAAAGCTTCCGGAATAAACCATATTGACGCGGTCTCCCAGAGGCACCTCGTCCTGATCGATGACATCTGTCATCTTGTCTACACCAAGGCTTTCTCCAGTCAGCGCACTCTCATCTACTTTCAGGCTTGTACATTCAATAATACGTCCGTCAGCCGGTATATAATCACCTGCATCGAGCATGACGATATCTCCGACTGTAACCTCAGATGACGGGATCTGTACAACGTTTCCGCCTCTCAGCACCTTTGCCTCCGGACCGGAAAGCTTCTTCAGGCTTGCCAGCGACTGCTCTGCCTTCACGGTCTGGACTGTACCGAGGATCGCATTCATCGTAATCACGATCAGGATGACCGCCGCACTCTCCGCATCTCCCATAAAACCGGACACGATTGCCGCGATAATAAGGATGATGACAAGAAAATCCTTGTACTGTTCCAGGAAAATCTGAAGAACTGTCTTTTTCTTCCCCTCCACCAGCTCGTTCGGTCCGTACTTCTCCTTGTGTTCCCTCACCTGTTCATCGGTAAGAGGATCCGTGGAGCCGTTGAGCTCTTTCATTGTCTCTTCAGCAGACAATTGATAGTAGTTTTTCATTTCTCTCTGACCTCCGTTTTTTTCCGTGCAATAAAAAAGAGACAATTATTGCACTTTTCTTTTTATGCAATAAAAGTCTCACCATTTAATCGCGATACGGATGGATAAACCATCGTACTGACGCCATCGCAAACACCCCGCAGGGGTGCCAGTTACTCCCTTTTACCAAGCCCTAATATAAACGAATCTTCTGAAAATGTCAATGTTTTTCACACATTTTTAATGTTTTCGGGATGCGGTGCCCTTATTGCCAGATCGTGATCCAAGACTCGTCTGCGAGTATCGCCGCGGGATTTAGGTCAGCTTCAGCGACATACCAGCTCTCCGAATCCCCATCTGATATACAGTATTGCCCCGGCCGGCATGATCTATGCTTTTTCCGCTTCCTATTAGTAAAAAGGCTGCCACTTCAGCGCGGCAGCCTTGTCAGATATCCTATACGATTCCCTGTGCTTCCATTGCGTCAACGACTTTCTCGAATCCTGCAATGTTAGCTCCCACAACATAGTTGCCCTTGAAGCCGTACTTCTCAGCAGCGTTTGCAGCGTTGTGGCAGATATTTACCATGATGTCTTTCAGTTTCGCGTCAACTTCCTCGAAGGACCAGCTTAAGCGCTCGCTGTTCTGTGACATCTCAAGTGCGGATGTAGCAACACCGCCTGCGTTTGCAGCTTTTCCAGGAGCGAACATCACGCCGTGCTCCTGCAGGTACTCTGTAGCCTCGATCGTTGTAGGCATGTTCGCGCCCTCTGCTACAACCTGGCATCCGTTCTCCACGAGCATCTTTGCATCCTCAAGGAGCAGCTCGTTCTGTGTCGCACACGGAAGAGCAACGTCAACTTTGACAGACCATACGCCTCTTCCCTCATGATACTCTGAGTTCGGACGATATTTCTTGTACTCTGTCAGTCTTGCGCGGTTTACTTCCTTAATCTCTTTCAGAGCCGCAACATCGATTCCGTCCGGATCGTATACCCATCCGTTGGAGTCGCTTACTGTAACGACCTTTGCGCCTAACTGCTGTGCTTTCTCTGTAGCGTAGATCGCAACGTTACCTGAACCGGATACTGCAACAGTCTTGCCCGCAAGCTCCATGCCTGCAAGCTTCATCATCTCGTCTGTGAAGTACAGGAGTCCGTATCCTGTAGCCTCTGTACGTGCCAGAGATCCGCCGTAGGAAAGTCCTTTTCCTGTGAGCACACCCTCGTACACGCCGCGGATTCTCTTATACTGTCCGAACATGTAGCCGATCTCTCTTGCGCCTGTTCCGATATCTCCCGCCGGAACGTCTGTATCAGCGCCGATATGTTTGCAGAGCTCTGTCATAAAGCTCTGGCAGAATGCCATGATCTCTCTGTCGGATTTGCCCTTCGGATCGAAATCAGAACCGCCTTTTCCTCCGCCGATCGGGAGTCCTGTCAGTGAGTTCTTGAACACCTGCTCAAATCCGAGGAATTTGATGATACCAAGATTTACGGACGGGTGAAGACGAAGTCCTCCTTTGTAAGGTCCGATCGCACTGTTGAACTGTACGCGGTATCCTGTGTTCACATGAGCCTGTCCGTTGTCGTCAACCCATGGCACGCGGAACTTAATCTGTCTCTCAGGCTCTGTCAGTCTCTCAAGGAGAGCCTCCTTGCGGTATTTCTCTTCATTTGCCTCGATCACCGGGCGGAGAGACTCGAGTACTTCTTTGACAGCCTGATGGAATTCCGGCTCAGCCGGGTTTTTTTTCACGACTAAATCAATTATTTCATCTACGTATGACATCTCAAACTACCTCCTAAATTAAAATAGCGGGTAGATCTTCTGCCCGCTTTCTCGACATCATTGTCTACGCGTATATTTTAAAAGGAAAATGAAATATTGTCAATGAAAAGTTTCATTATTTCACAGTTTTAACACTTTATTTTGATAAATTTGCACGAAACCGTACTCTGAAATTGCAAAACAGCCCTGACAAGAGTCTTTTACACTGCTCTCCCATGGCATGAAAAAGCAGCAGATATGCCTGCATCCCGATTTTTATCAAGTAAAGTAAAACAGGATACCGAAACGGTATCCTGTCTATCTGCACATATTAGTTATATTTACGTTTTCTAGCAGCTTCAGATTTTTTCTTACGTCTTACGCTTGGCTTCTCATAGTGTTCCCTTTTACGGATCTCCTGCTGAATGCCAGCTTTAGCACAGCTTCTTTTGAATCTGCGTAAAGCGCTGTCTAACGTCTCGTTTTCTTTAACGATTACATTTGACATAGTCTCACACCTAACCTCCCCTCCAGCCTTGTATTGTGCATCATACGACTGTTCGGGTATATTTATTGCACTACAAAAGATTATAGCATATTTTTCTTCCCCGTCAACTGTTTTTTCCTGAAAAATCGCGTGATTTTCGCGAAAAAGCCCATTTTAGCGGACATTTAGCGTGGTAAGATCCGCTTAAAACCCTGCCGCGATCCCATTTTCCCCTTTCCGTTCTATATTGAGTACCTGGGCGGTTCTGAAGCAGTCGCCGGATTTGCGGCGGCGCTCTTCTCGATCATCGCGGTAGTGTTCCGTCCGTTCATCGGCTGGATGCTGGACAACGGAAAGAGGAAGATCATCCTCATCATCGGCCTGTGCGGAATGGCGCTGATGCCGATCGGATACCTTGTATTTGCCGCTCTCTATCTGGCGTTTGTATGCCGTATGCTGTACGGCGCTTCGCTCGCGTTTTCGAACACCTCGACTTCTACCATCGCCACAGACATCATTCCGAAGCCCAGATTTGCTGAGGGCATGGGAATGTTCGGTCTGGCAACGGCGCTCGTTTGCCTGCAGCGCCTTCAGTGAAAACTTACTGATCAGCTGATTTTCCCAAAAAGGGAGATGCCTCCTCGAGACATCTCCCTTTTCACATTTCTGTTTCTTTATCTGACCTGATCTTATTTGATCTGTCCTTCCAGCACCTCTGCCGCTTTCTCAAGCGCGTCCTTGATGCCTGCCGGATTCTTTCCTCCGGCCTGTGCCATGTTCGGACGTCCGCCGCCGCCACCGCCGACGCATCCGGCGATGCCTTTGACAAGATTGCCCGCATGAGCGCCCTTCTTCATAGCTCCGTCTGTTGCAGTCGCCATCAGGCTTACCTTTCCTTCATTGGCAGATGCCAGGACCACGACTCCGTCGCCAAGCTTCTCCTTGAGCTGGTCGCCCAAGTCTCTCAGTCCGTTCATATCCACGCCGTCTACCTCAGCAGCAAGGAGCTTCACGCCTTTTACTTCCTTCACCTGATCCATCACATCACCGACAGCATCCTGAGCCATTCTGCTCTTCAGGCTCTCGACCTCGCTGTGCAGCGCCTTGTTCTCACTCATCAGATGGGTGATCTTGTCCGCCAGGCTGTCCGGCGTTGCCTTCAGAAGGTGAGCTGCGTTCTTCAGCTTCTCTTCCAGCTCTTCATAATATTTCATCAATCCCTCTGATGTGAGCGCCTCGATCCTGCGGACACCTGCAGCCACTCCTGTCTCAGAGAGGATCTTGAACGCTGTGATCTCGGAAGTATTCTGCACATGGGTTCCTCCGCAGAACTCGATGGAGAAGTCTCCCATATTGACGACGCGAACGATATCGCCGTATTTCTCTCCGAACAGAGCCTGCGCGCCTGTCTTCTTCGCCTCTTCGATCGGCATGTTCTTCACAACGACCGGAAGCGCCGCAGCGATCTTCTCGTTGACGATATCCTCCACTTTCTTGAGCTCCTCCGGAGTCATCGCGGAGAAATGCGTGAAGTCGAATCGCAGCCTGTCCTCATTGACGCTGGATCCCGCCTGCTCTACATGAGTTCCGAGCACGGTGCGCAGCGCCTTCTGGAGAAGATGGGTGGCACTGTGGTTTCTCGCGGAGAGAGCACGCTTCTTCGCATCCACCTCGAGAGTCACCTTGTCTCCGTTCTTGATCATTCCTTTTGTCATAACGCCTACATGGCCGATCTTGCCGCCGAGGAGCTTCACCGTATCCTCCACGCGGAACTCGCCCTCTGCAGTGCGGATATATCCTGTGTCAGCCTCCTGTCCGCCGCTGGTCGCATAGAACGGCGTCTCCTGTACGAAGATCGTCCCCTTCTCACCGTCGGAGAGCGCGTCTGCGATCTCCGTCTCTGTCGTCAGCACAGTCACCTCGGACTCGTGGGACAGTCTGTCGTATCCGACGAATGTACTCGTGATGCTCGGATCGATGGACTCATATACTGTCACGTCAGCTCCCATATAGTTGGTCACCTCGCGTGCATCGCGCGCTTTCTTTCTCTGGACTTCCATGCATTCCCGGAATCCTTCCTCGTCCGCATCCATTCCCTTTTCTTCCAGGATCTCTTTCGTCAGATCCAGCGGGAATCCGTATGTGTCGTACAGACGGAATGCATCCTCGCCGCCCAGCGTCTTCGCGCCCTCTGCCTCCATCTTTTCGATCATGTCGGACAGGATGCCCAGACCCTGATCGATCGTCTTATTGAACTGCTCTTCCTCCTTGGAAATAACCTTGAGGATGAACTCTTTCTTTTCCTCCAGCTCCGGATATCCATCCTTTGATCCGGCGATGACCGTCTCTGCAAGCTCCGGAAGGAATCCCTTCTCGATCCCGAGAAGCCTGCCGTGGCGGCATGCTCTCCTGAGCAGACGGCGGAGCACATAGCCGCGTCCCTCATTGGAAGGCATGATACCGTCAGAGATCATAAATGTCACGGACCGGATGTGGTCTGTGATCACACGGATCGAGACGTCGGAGTCGTACTCTTTTCCGTATTCCACGCCTGCCAGACGGCACACATGGTCTCTCAGCGCCTTGATCGTGTCCACGTCGAAGATGGAATCCACATCCTGAACGACCGAAGCGAGACGCTCCAGTCCCATTCCTGTATCAATATTCTTCTGCTCCAGCTCTGAGTAATTTCCGTTTCCATCGTTGTCAAACTGTGTGAACACGTCGTTCCAGATCTCCATGTAACGGTCGCAGTCGCAGCCTACTGTACAGTCCGGTTTGCCGCATCCGTACTTCTCGCCTCTGTCATAGTACACCTCAGAACACGGACCGCACGGGCCTGAGCCGTGCTCCCAGAAATTGTCCTCCTTGCCGAACTTGAAGATCCTCTCTGCCGGGATACCCATCTTCTTGTTCCAGATCTCGAACGCCTCGTCGTCGTCCACATAGACAGACGGATACAGACGGTCCGGATCAAGGCCTACTACCTCTGTCAGGAACTCCCATGTCCACTGGATCGCCTCTTCCTTGAAATAATCTCCAAAGGAGAAGTTGCCCAGCATCTCAAAGAATGTGCCGTGACGCGCTGTCTTGCCTACGTTCTCAATATCGCCTGTGCGGATGCACTTCTGACATGTGGTCACTCTCTTTCTCGGCGGGATCTCCTGTCCCGTAAAATATGGTTTCAGGGGTGCCATCCCTGAGTTGATGAGCAGAAGGCTCTTATCATTGTGCGGCACTAAAGAAAAGCTCTTGAGGGCCAGATGTCCCTTGCTCTCGAAGAACTCCAAAAACATTTTTCTCAACTGGTTTACTCCGTATGGCTGCATACCTAATCCTCCTCTTTCGCTCCAAAAAGCCAATCTATAATATACCACAGGCGCATAAATTTGTAAAGCGGGCAGCTTTCCAAAAACTGCCCGCTCCTGTTCTTCAAAATCTCTGCTGTCTGATATTTTTCTCCGCCTAATCCAGCTCGATCTCCGCTACTTCCTTTGGCGGGATCGTGCGGGACGAGTTCTGCACATATTTTGCAAGACTCTTCTTTGCCGCAGCCACAGGAATGTTGGTTCCGGCTCCTGCGATACAGCCGCCCGGGCATCCCATACCCTCGATCAGACAGCCGTTCAGCTTGCCGGCTTTTGCCAGCGTCAGGATCTTGCGGCACTCCGCCAGTCCCTCCGCATGCTCCACATTGACCTGGACATCCGGGTAATACTCGTTGATACATTTCTCGATCGCCTCTGCGACGCCGCCCGCACAGCCATATCCTCGTCCCGCTCCGGTCGCGTCGTGGAAGGAGGACTCTGCCTCATATCTGCTCAGGTCGATCCCCTTGGCGTCGAACATCGCCTGCATCTCCTCAAACGTCACGACGAAGTCTACATCACTGCGGACACTGCGCCTGGACGCCTCCAGCTTCTTGGACGCGCACGGCCCGATAAAGACGACCTTCGCATCCGGATGCTCCTTCTTGATCGTACGCGCCGTTGCAACCATCGGGGTCAGCTCCTGTGAAATCTCATCGATCACATCCGGGAAGAACTTCTTCGCCATCACCGCCCAGGACGGACAGCAGGATGTGAGGAGGAACGGCAGCTCGCCGGTCACGACCTTGTCCACATAGTGATGCGCCTCCGCGATAGCGCCGATATCTGCTCCCAGCGCCACCTCGTATACCTCTGAGAAACCAAGCTCTCCGAGAGCGGCCTTGATGTTCCTCGGTGTGATATTCGGACCGAACTGGCCGACAAAGGCAGGAGCGATCTCCGCGATGATCTTCTCCCCCTGGGAGAGCGCTCTTGCGAGCTGGAAGATCTGGGATTTGTCCGAGATCGCGCCGAACGGACAGTTCACCATACACATTCCGCAGGATACACATTTGTCATTATCGATGAACGCGCGGCCGTACTTGTCCGACACGATGGCGTTCACGCCGCAGGCTTTCTGGCATGGGCGCTCCTTTTTCGCGATCGCATCATAAGGACAGACGGATTTACACTTCCCGCACTTGATGCATTTCTCCTGGTCGATAAAGGATTTCCCGTTCACCATAGAGATCGCGCCCTTGGGACAGACCTCCTGGCAGGGATGTGCGAGGCAGCCCTTGCACATATTGCTGACCTCGTATTTATTCTCCTCGCAGCTCTCGCACGCCGACGGGATGACCTGCATCAGCGGCGGCTCATAATATTTTTCAGAAATATTGCTCGCCTCCACGCCCGCGGTCAGATGCACCGGCTTATTCTCCGGACGGAGGGAAAGCCCCATTGCCAGGCGGAGCCTCTCCCTTACAATGGCGCGGGAGCGGTATGTGCTCTCGCGGTATTTCTGTGTGTCGTCGTTGACGATCTCATAGGGGATCGCCTCCATATCGTCGAGAAGGGTCTCTGCGTCCGCCTTGAAGCCCAGCTTCGCAACTTCAGTGAATACTCTTCTCCTGATATTTTTTACTGTAGTCTGTAATCCTCTCATCATAGTAGATTTCTCCCTTCTGAATGTCTGCTATGTCTTCTCTGCTGCTGTGCATCATCTCTGTACATATACCCCCGGATTATCCTCGCACATCCATTTGAAGTCATCCTGCTGATACGCTTCTTCCGTTGCAATTTCAAATGAAACAAGCCCTTCCTGATCCGGATCTTCTGCATCAATCATTCGATACTGAAAAGCAATCTCATAATTGTCCTTATCTGTAATGACAGTATAATGCGCCTTTAATTCACTATAGACAGTGCTTCCGTATTCACTTTTCTCATGAGAGCTGGCATTTCCTTGATAGCTTTCCATTTTTCCCTCATAGAAATCCATCATCTCTCTTATCTGCTCTTCCAGTTCCGGCTGGCTGTTCCTGGAATAGTCAGAAAACAAGTCCATAAAAGATTCTGTATCGCCTTCTTCTGTACACTTGATAATCTCTTCCAGCATATTTTCCGCCGCATCTTGTTCCGAGAGGAATTCTCTCGTAACTCCCTCTCTTCTGCTCAGGCAGCCGCAGACACAGACTGCAACTGCAATACACAATATAATTACTGTCATTTTTTTCATAAGTAACCCTCCTACCACATATAGTACACTGTCTGGTTCTCTTCGTCAAAACAAAGAGCAGAATTTTCCCATTGTCCATATGCCTTCTTAAATGATTCAAATAGTTCCGGATTGCTCGACATATCTATACTGCCTATTACGATAAGATCATCCGCTGGCACTCCTTGTGTCATAGGATCAAAACCGGTAATCCACCATTGAGGATCTTCAGGATCATAACTCAGGATCACATTACCATTACTGTCATAAAGAGCCAGCTCCATAGGCATTGCATCTTCTACAGACACCTGCCAGAAAGGCTCGCCGCCTGTGTATATTCCTGTCTCTGCACCTGCTCCCAGGTTAAGATAATCTCCTTTCCACATCCAGATACAGTATTCTTGACCATCCGCAGTAATAACAGGGTATTTTTGTCTCTCCATACTTGTTCCGGCATCAAATGCCCAGTCATAGAAATTACAGTACCCCATATACTGCTGCCAGCAGTCCGGGGAGGTATGAAAGATCCCCGCATCATCTCTGTGAAAATCAAAAATCTCCAGCCCCCAGTCAAGCCATCCCATCTGGGTTGCTACAGTTGGCAGCAGCATAACCGGTGAGTTCAGGATAAACTCGACCGGCATCTCCAGCAAACCCACCAGCGTGTCCTTGATCACTCTGAAATCATTTCCTAATTGTGTAATCCCCGTCACGACCGGTTCTACAACGACCGATGCTGCTTCAGCGATCGTGTCAACTGCCTGTCCTGCGAATTCCCGGGCGCCGGTCAGAAAGCTGTTTATATTGTCACCCCAGTTGTCCAGGGTATTCCCGATCTCATCTCCCCAGTCTCCCAGTGTATCGCAGATGTCATCCAGCGAAGGCCACATTCCGGTCCGGTCTGTAAAACAGATCGGATTATTGAAGCAGTATGCATATCTGTTTAAAGTAACAGGGACGCGGCTGAAGCCGCTGATGAAATCCTTTGAAATAAAACGTCCGGTGTCACAGCTGTATTCTCTTGCCTGCGCAAAATATGTCTCCGATATTTTATCATACTGATATCCTGTAAATCTGAATGGCTGAATTTCAGTATCCGCTTTTCTCTCCGGCATATTCCCGAATTCATCATAGACATAATCCGCCCTCACGCTGCCAGCCGAATCCAGAAGCCTGATCGGGCTTCCCAGCTCATCTTTCTGGTAATACATCCGCTCTCCCGTCTGTTCAAGCGCAGCAATGCCGTTATCCCAGAAAAATTTTCGGTTCTTGCCATTTTCATTTATCTGAAGGAGATTATGATATCTCCGCGCAGTATCCACACAATACGAGACGCTGCTTATCAGATCAGATGCGCCGCCGTCAATGCCGTGAATCCCTTCCGCATAAACATCCTTACCGACACGCTGTCCAAGTCCGTTATAAAAATACAGGGCTTTCTCTCCATGAGATGACGCCTGCTGTAAGCGGTTATCCGGTCCGTAAACATATTGATTCTGTATCTCCCCGTCTTCAGAGATCCGGCTCAGATTTCCTCTCTTATCATACTCATATCTCTTTTCTGTTCCTTCACACCTCTGGACTGTCAGCTGATCCAAAGCGTTATAAATATACTGTGTTTCCAGATCGCCATCTCTCATGAAGGTCCGGTTGCCGAAAGCATCATATGCATAAGCCCGCAGAAAGGTTCCGTTTCTGGCCACATCGGTCAGTCGGCCGAGCACATCATAGGTATATTCATATTTCCCGCTGTCTTCTTCTACATCGGAACGGCTTTTTATCACTTCTGCCTTCCTGCCCAGACAGTCATACTTGTACAAGTATTCATCTGCAAGTTTTCCCTCGCTGAAATGCCGGAGGGCAGTCAGCTTTCCCTTCGCATCATACTGATACTCTGTCTCAGAACTATTAGGGAAAACCTTTTTCTTCAAAAATCCCCAGTCATCATATTCATAAGAAATATCCCATTCTTCACAGCCAAGCCTGCTCAGACGGCTGAAGCCGTTATATTCATACTTTATCTGCCTTCCATCAGGATATGTGATTCCTGTACGTTCACCTCTCCTGCCGTAAGTGTAGGAAACCTTGCTGCCATCCGGATACTCTGCGCATGTTATATGACCCATGGCATCATTCTCCAGCCGTGTCACTCCGATCCAGTCTTCGACCATCACCAGCTGCCGGATCGGATTATAAGAAAGCTTTACTTCTTTTCCGTCCGCATATTTGATACTTTCCAGAAGCCCTGCTGTTGTGTATCCGTATTCCGTTACATATCCTTCCTTGTCTACTTTAGAGGTCAGCCTGCCTGCCTTGTCGTACTCAAACAATTCCGGGCATCCGAGATTATCCGTTATCTTTATCAGTTTTCCGAGGATATTATATTCATAAACGGTTCTGCGGAAGCCGTTTTCTTCAGGCTCTCCGATCTTCTCTGTCCCCGCTGCTTCTGATCCGCCAAACTGACATATTTCAATCAGTCTGTCTCTGCTGTCATACTTCCGTATCGTCTCATTTCCGGCAGGGTCTGTTATTTTTGTCAGCTTTCCTGTCACTGAATATTCATAGCAGGTTCTTGCTCCCTGGCTGTCTGTTACCGAAAGTACATTGCCCAGACAGTCATATTCGTAACAATTGCTTTCTCCGTCCTGGCCTTCGCTCTTTATAAGCCTGTCGAGCGAATCATAATAATATCTGACCACATATCCTTTCGGGGTCGTATATGTCTTAATATTCCCATTCTTGTCATATGTAAAATCAGCTGATTTTCCTTCCGGATATATAATACGAGTCAAATTTCCGCACTTATCGTATTCATATACCGTAATCTGTCCCACCTCATTTTTTATGGAATTCAGCTGTCCCATAGAGTTATATGTATATTCCCTTGCAGCTCCCAGCGGATTGCTTTCAAAAACCAGCCGCCCATTTCTGTCATATTTCAGATGGACTTCGTTTCCCAATGCATCTTTCACACAGGTAACACGTCTTTCTGCATCATATTTATATGAGGTGCACCCTCCTTCCGGATCTTCCACTTTGATCAGATTACCCAGGGCATCATAATGGAATCTGCTAACCTCCCCTTCACGGTTTGTTCTGCTCGTCTTTCTTCCCATCGGATCATATGTATATGATGTCACATCACCAGCGGCATTCCTGATCTGTGCCAGATGATTGTCCTCATTATAGACAAAAGCAGTCTCTGCTCCGTCCGGCGCTGTCACCACCGATAGATTCCACATTGCATCATACTGAAACTGCGTGATTCTTCCTGCCTGGTCGGTTATTTTTGTCGGAAGATTTAAAGCGTTATACTCTCTCCGGACGGTACTCCCGTCAAAATCAGTGATCTGAATCACCTTATTATTTCTGTTATACAAGTATGTCCTTGTATTTCCTTCTGCATTGACGACCTTTGTAAGATTTCCGTTTTCATCATACTCATACCTTGTATGATTTCCATTTCCATCAATTGTCTCCGAAACCTGGTTTAGCTCATCATATACAAAAAAATGCTCAGCGCCGTTTGGATCAGTAAGGCAGGTGATATTTCCTCTTTTATCACGCTTCAGCAGAACTCTTCCCCCATCCGGCTGGATGATCTCACTTACATGACTTTTGTCATCGCTGCAGAACCGGAATGTATTTCCCTCTGCATCTGTCGTCGACAGAAGAACGCCTTTCTCGTCAAAAATATTTTCCACTTTCTGCACTTCATTTACAGAAACTTTTTCCAGACGATTATACCTGCCGTATTTCAGCTGCATTCTATTGCCACACGGGTCAACGATCAATGTCCGGTTTCCATGACTGTCATAGTCATAAATCGTTTCATTTCCCAGCTTGTCCACATATTTTGTCTTTTGATTAAACCGGTTATATTCAAAGCTTTCTTCTCCATCCCTGTAAATATGCCTGATATCCCGGAACTGACCATCGTGCACATAGGTAATCTGGGAGCCGTTTCGCTCGGTCAGCACGACTTCTTTTTTCTCGTCATTATAAGTGTAGCGCATCTCACCTCCGTCCGGGAAGCCCTGCCTGACAGTACGCATCTGTTCATCATATTCATTTGTGATCGTGGCAATTCCTTCCGGGTTCCTGATGCTGTAAAGTTTCCCCTCAGGAGTATAACTATAACGGTACTGGCCGCCTTTCGCCAAAGTAACTGACGTCAGTTTTCCCTGTTCCACAGTAAAATGAATTTTTCTTCCGGCATGGTCTGTCAGTCTGCACAAATTACCATCTGTATCATATGCAAATTCAAAATATTCTCCGGTATTTTTTTCTACCTTCAGCAAATATCTTCTGCCAGACTCCTCTCCATAATGAAAACGGAGTATACTGCCTGCCGTTTCCTGTATCTCCGTACAGAAACCGTCCGCATCAAAACAGTATTCCTTCCGCTCCCGCGTAAGGTACTTCCATCCATCAGCCAAACGGAAGAATTCTCCACAGTCATGATAAAGAGGCGCATATGCACCGTTCGACAGAGATACAAACCGTTCTTCTCTTCCATCTTCCAGATGCAGTACCATTTCTTTCCCTGATAATTTGACAGACACCTCGAAATTATGATTCCAGTCCCTTCCCAGACATCCCTCATAACGATTCACAGAATTATAAAACCGTCTGAAATACATAGGCGAACATCCGGGGATAGAAAGATCTGTGTGTGCATATATAAAATTACCTGTAGACAGATTTACCGGATCTTTCGAATAGAATACGCTCTTCATCTCCAGGCCTTTGATGCTCATTTTCAGATGGCTCAGTGTCTGATCCATATTTCCTAATATGTCATTGCATTTATGCCTGACAAGCTCCATCTGGAGCCAGAATTCTCCGTCAGACATCTCCAGAGGTTTGATACGCAAAAACTCCTTGATGCTCTCGATTGCTCCGCTTATTTTTGTAAGATCGCCGATCAGTCCTTCTGTCTCTGCTGCATACCTGCCGTCTGCTTCTGCTATCATTTCTACACTTTCCAGACAGTTGTCCAGCTCAGTTTCCAGTCTGCTCAGATCTATCTCATTGATCGAACTGCGAAGCTGTACTGCGGTGTCTGAAACACTGCTTTCTTTTGCATAAGACGGCACACTTGCCAGCGCACGCTCTGCACTGTCTGCTATCCTCTGCATCTCATGCATATAATTTTCCGATTCGTTCAGTATGCTTTTCAATTTCCTGCATATCTCTTTAACCGCTGCATATTCAAAGACTCTGTCCATATCCTGTATTCCTTTCTTTTACAAGAATTACTTTTTCATCCGTCCTGAGATATTCTGGTCTGTCTTTTTCAATTCATCCGCCGCTGCCTGGACACTGACAGCCAGACTGCGAAGAAGTTCCTGCATATTCAAAATCATTGTATTTTCTGCATCCTGAAGATTCCTGAGCGCATCTGCTGTTGTCCCGTCGGAACGCTGAAAAGCATTCCTTAGTTTTTGATAACTTGAGTTCATTTCATTTTGATTTTTCTCAATATCCGCACACAGTCTGTCAACAGCAGAGGTGATCTGGACATAATTCAATTCTACATGACTCATATTATTCTCCCTATCGGCAATCGTCATAATTCTCTACTGCAGTGCGAAAGCTGCGGATTATATACTCGTGTGCGCTGTATGCAGCTTCCATCAAATCAGCAAGGCTTCTAATCTCTTCTATGAGAGCAGCTATTTTAGGTGATATTTCTTCCGAATAAAATCCACCTGCAGCAGTATTTAATTCCTCAAACTCTTTGAGAGCAGCATGTATCTGCCTTACATTTTCACTATGGACTGTCGTGATCTGGTTTTGTATACTGTCAAATTCCTGCTCTATTACTGCGGTCTTTTTCATAGCTCTCCTCCTACTCCAGCATGCTTGTAAGAGCCGTCCTCTCTGACTGCAGTTCCGTAATAGTACTATTCAATCTTGCAATCTGGCTCTCAAGAGCTGCTTCAAGCGATTCTGCCTTAGCGATTCCCCCGCTGATCTGTTCGACAGCATCTGCCGTTTGTATCGAAAGTTCGTCTGCCATTTTACCTTCAAAGACATCTTTCTTTCTGATATTCATCAGATCCGAATCCCCTGCTATTCTTTGGCGGTTCGCTTTCCAGCCATCTAAAGAACCAGAGCATTCGTTCAGTACTTCACGGATGCCTGCCAGCGCCGAACGGCATGCGCTGATCTTACTATCTGTCGCACTGATCTGGCTCCATATATATGTATTATTGTCCATTTTCTTTCCCTCTTCCATTTTCAAGAGCTGCCCAAAAGTTTTATAGCTTGGATTACTGAAATACCTCCTGCGCATAATGTACGGACTGCATGGCGTCCTTTCCGTAGAAATCCGCTCCGATCATGTCCGCATAATCCTGGTTGAGCACAGCGCCTCCCACCATCACGAGGCATCCCGGAGCTCTCTCACGGAGCTGCCGGATCGTCTCCTCCATGCTCACCACAGTGGTCGTCATCAGCGCGCTCAATCCCACCAGGCGGATATTCTGTTCCAGCACCGTATCCACGATCAGCTCCGGCGCCACATCCTTGCCCAGGTCGATCACCTCGAAGCTGTAGTTCTCGAGCAGGACCTTCACGATATTCTTCCCGATATCATGGATGTCGCCCTTCACAGTTGCAAGCACGATCTTCCCTTTCTTCTCCTGCACCTCGCCGCTCTTGTCCATCTTCTCTTTCAGGACGGCGAAGGCACTCTTGGCTGCCTCCGCGCTCATGAGGAGCTGCGGAAGGAACACAGTCCCCTTCTCAAAGCCGTCTCCCACGCTGTTCAGTGCCGGGATCAGTTCGGCGTTGATGATATCCAGCGGAGCCTGCGTCTCTGCCATCCGCTGCGTGATGACGTGGGCTTCTTCCTTCAGTCCCTTCTCGATCGCCGCCTTCAGCCCCATGCCGCTCTCCTTCTTTTCCCCGGCAGGTTCAGAAGTCTGGGCTCCGGAATATCTGGCAATGTAATTCTCGCAGTTTGCATCCAGATTCATCAGCGCATGGTATGCATACCAGGACTTCATCATATCCTCAGACGCCGGGTTGATGATCCCTGCGCTCAAGCCGTTCATCATCGCCATAGTGTAGAATGCAGCGTTTACGATAGGACGGCTGGGCAGTCCGAAGGAGATGTTCGACACGCCGAGGACTGTGCACACTCCCACCTCGTCCCGAAGCCTGCGGAGCGTCTCCAGCGTCACCTTCGCCCCCTCCGGCTCGGAGCTGATCGTCATTGCCAGAGCGTCAATGACGATATCTTTTTTTCTGATCCCGTACTTCGCGGCTTCGTCGATGATCTTTCGCGCGATCCTCACGCGACCCTCTGCATCCGCCGGGATTCCATCCTCATCCAGGGTAAGCCCGATGACCACGCCTCCGTACTTCCGGATCAGCGGAAATACAGTGTCCATGGACTCCTGCTTGCCGCTGACGGAGTTCACCATGGCTTTTCCGTTGTAGATGCGCAGCGCTCCCTCCATTGCCTCTGCATCCACGGTATCGATCTGGAGCGGCAGGTTCGTCACGCTCTGAAGCTCCTGCACCACTTCCCGCATCAGCGCCGGCTCGTCGATATCCGGGAGTCCCACGTTCACATCCAGGATATGGGCTCCCTTATCCTGCTGCATGATCCCCTCCCGCAGCACATAGTCCAGATCGTGTTCTTTGAGCGCCTGCTTGAACCGTTTCTTTCCTGTTGGATTGATCCGTTCTCCGATGATCTTGGATCCCTCCCCGAGGAAAACGCTCTGTCCGTAGGAGGATACGACCGTGTACTCCTTCTCCGTCACCGGGATCAGCGACAGACCGCGGCACCGCTCTGTCATCGCCCGGATGTGCGCCGGCGTCGTCCCGCAGCATCCGCCCACGACGGACGCGCCCATCTGAACGATTTTCTTCAGATCCTCCGCAAACTCTTCGGGTGACACGTCGTAGTAAGTCTGCCCGTCCCGCTGCTTCGGCAGTCCCGCATTGGGCTTCACGATGACCGGCAGGGAAGAATATTTCAGGAACTGCTCCAGCACCGGGAACATCTGCTCCGGTCCCATGCCGCAGTTGATCCCAAGCGCATCCACACGGAGGCCTTCCAGGAGAGCGATCACCGAGGGGACATCCGCCCCGGTGAGCAGCTTTCCTCTCTCGTCAAAGATCGTTGTAGCGAACACAGGAAGGGAGGTATTCTCCTTTGCCGCGAGCACCGCCGCCTTCAGCTCATAGGTGTCGCTCATCGTCTCAATGTGGATCAGATCTGCTCCTGCCTCTTCCCCATAGATCATAACCTCTTTAAATGCTTCGTATGCGGTCTCAAAATCAAGATCTCCCATGGGCTTTAGGAGCTTTCCCGTCGGTCCGACATCCAGCGCGGTATAGACCGGCCGCTCTGCGCCTGCCGCCTCTGCCGCTGCCCGCACATGCCCCACTGCGCTTTTCACGATCTCTTCCAGGGAGCAGCTGTCGTCATGGAATTTGAGCGCATTGGCCCCGAAAGTATTCGTCAGGATGATATCGCTTCCCGCCTCGATGTAGCTTCGATGGATCTCTCTGATCTCCTCCGCATGAGTCAGGTTCCAGGTCTCCGGAAGCTCTCCCGGCTCCAGTCCTCTCTCCTGGAGCAGTGTTCCCATCCCTCCGTCAAAATACAGCAGTTCTTTTCCAAGTCGTTCTCTTATCATAAATGTATCCTTTCTTGCCAAAACAGCGCGGACGCTGATCTCAATTTCTCCGGTACGGGCAGTCCTTTTTCCCGCACGCCTCGCACCCTTCCACCGGGCACCGCTCCTTCACAGGGCTTGCGCCGATCACTGCAGTCACCGATTTCGTGGGCGTCATCATATAATTCTCCGTCATGGTGAGTCCGATCGTCTTAGCGCAGTCGAGCATCCGCATAAGGGGCTCCTGATAACGGATATCAAAGTCCCCGTACCCCGGGCTGAACCTCGGTCTCAGGTACCGCCCCTCTCTCTCCATCTCTTCTCCGATCTTCCTCTGACATTCATCGCAGTATTCTTCCAGAAATGCCGTCGCGCACGCCTGCAGCACGACTGCCTTCGCCATATCCGTCAGCGAAGCCCTTGTGATCAGCCGGTCTGTCTCCGCGCCCAGAGTCGCGCCGAACAGGACGATCCTGTCGCAGCCCTGCAGGTTCCGGCTCAGACTCCTGCTCTCGATCTCAAGCTTCCCGACCGCGATCTTCCCTTCTTCTGTTCTTTCCATTTCAAAAATACGGCAGATGGACCTCGGCCCTGCCGTGTGCTCCAGCTCTGTAAAACAGCTCCGGATCAATGTCAGGGTCCGTTCATCTGCCGCATTCTTTCCGAATCCGAGATAACGCACCGCTTCTTTCACTCTTTTTTCCATATTCTCTCCTAACACTTGATGATCTCGGACAGATTGCTCATGATCGCAGCCGCCACATCCGGTCTGTTCATCGAATAGATGTGGATGTTCTTTACGCCGTTGGCCAGCAGATCGATGATCTGGTCTGTGGCGTAGGCGATCCCGGCCTGCCTCATGGCCGCCGGAGAGCTTCCGAACCGGTCAAGGATCGAGAGAAACCTGCGCGGGAAAACGGTCCCCGAGAGTTCCTGGCTGCGCTTCATCTGCGCGGCGCTCGTGATAGGCATGATTCCAGGGAGCACGGGCACGGTAATGCCTGCCTCTCGGATGCGGTATAGGAAATTGTAGTGAATGTCATTTTCGAAAAACATCTGCGTTGTAAGGAAGTCGACGCCGCTGTCTACCTTCTGCTTCAGATATCTGATGTCGTCCTCCTTGTGCTCGTTTTCCACATGTCCTTCCGGGTAGCACGCCGCCCCGATGCAGAAGTCCCCGCTCTTTCTGATCTCTTCTACCAGCTCGTAAGCGTAGCCGAACCGGTCTCCTGACGGAAAAGTCATATTAGCCGGAATATCCCCGCGCAAGGCGAGGATATTCTCGATTCCCAGACTTTTCAGATTCTCTATCACTTCCCTGACTTCATCCTTGGTGGAGGACGCGCAGGTCAGGTGCGCGAGACTCAGCACATTCAGATCATCCTTTATGTAGGAGGCGATCTTAGCAGTATTCCTGCTCGTGCCGCCGCCTGCACCGTATGTCACGCTGATGAATGCAGGGTCAAGCTTCGCGATCTCTGCCGTGGCTGACAGTACCTTGTCGATCCCCTCATCTGTCTTCGGAGGGAAGACCTCAAAGGAGATGTGTATCCTTTCTTCCTTCAGTCTGTCAATTATTTTCATCCGATATAATATCTCCTGTTCTATTCGCCGATCAGGCTCTTGTACAGTTCTTCATACTGCTTCGCTGAGTTCTTCCAGGAGAAGTCCTGGCTCATCGCTCTCTCTACGATCTTATTCCAGTCTCTCTTTCTGTCATAGTAGATGCGCTCAGCATAACGTACAGTATTCAGCATCTCATGCGCATTGTAGTTGCTGAAGCTGAAGCCGGTGCCTGTCTTCTCAAACTCGTTGTACGGCTCTACTGTATCCTTCAGTCCGCCGGTCTCCCTGACGATCGGAAGCGTTCCGTAGCGCAGGCTCATGAGCTGGCTCAGTCCGCATGGCTCAAACAGGGACGGCATCAGGAAGGCATCGCAGGAAGCGTAGATCTTGTGGGAGAGTTCATCCGAATAGTAGATATTCGCGGATACTCTTCCCGAGTACTTCCATGCAAAATGACGGAACATATTCTCATATTTCACATCACCGGTTCCGAGGACAACGATCTGCACAGCATCCTGGCAGAGTTCGTCCATGACGTAATCGATAAGGTCGAATCCCTTCTGGTCTGTCAGACGGGATACCATACCGATGAGCATGACATGAGGATCCTTGTTCAGGCCGAGCTCTTCCTGGAGCGCAGTCTTGTTTGCCACTTTATTCTTGCGGAAATTCCCGATCGTAAAGTTCTTCGCGATCCTTGTGTCTGTCTCCGGATTCCAGTCGTCATAATCCAGTCCATTCACGATTCCGCACAGGTCGTTCGCCCTTGCCGACATCAGTCCGTCAAGCCCCTCTCCGTAGAACGGAGTCTTGATCTCTTCCGCGTAGCTCTGGCTTACAGTTGTGACCTTATCCGCATAAACGATACCGCCCTTCAGAAGGTTGGCATCCTTGTAGGCTTCCATCTTGTCCGGAACGAAATAGTACTCCGGAAGTCCTGTGATCCCTCTCACGGTCTTTGTATCCCACACACCCTGGAACTTCAGGTTATGTATCGTCATGATCGTCTTGATGCCGCGGTAGTATTCGCCGAGATATCTGAAATTATCAAGATAGACCGGGATCAGTCCTGTCTGCCAGTCGTGGCAGTGGATCAGATCCGGACGGAAACCGATCACAGGAAGGATGCTGAGGACTGCCTTGGAGAAGAATGCAAACTTCTCGATCCCCCACTTCGGATCCCCGTCATACGGTGCGAACCCGCTGAAATAGTGTTCATTATCGATAAAATAAAATGTGATGTCGTCCAGGACAGTCTTCATGATTCCGACATACTGATTCTGTCCTGCAATGTCCATATAGAAATGGCTGACATACTCCATCCTGTCTTTCCATTCCTGCTTCATGCATGTGTATTTCGGAAGGACGACTCTGACATCATACTTCGTCTTATCAAAATCCTTGGGAAGCGAACCTACAACGTCCGCAAGACCGCCTGTCTTGATAAAAGGCACGCCTTCTGAAGAAGCAAACAAAATGTTTTTCATATTACTTATCCTCCATTTTCTGCATTAATCGCCGCACGGCTTTTCACTACTGTTCATTATACCGCATTTTCTCTATAATGCAAAGGATTTTATCGCTTTACTTTGACGCAATTGCCCCTTCCTCAGCTCCTGTGTTTGTACTCGAGCTGGATCGTATCCGCGATCAACGCGATAAATTCGGAATTTGTAGGCTTTCCCTTCCCTGTACTAACCGTATATCCGAACAGTTCATCCAGTGTGTCCAGTTTTCCCCTGCTCCAGGCAACCTCGATCGCGTGCCGGATCGCTCTCTCCACACGGCTCGACGTTGTCTGATATTTCTTTGCCACCGTAGGATAAAGTATCTTCGTTATGGCGTTGAGTACATCCATATCTTCCACTGCCATGATGATTGCATCTCTCAGGTAATGATAACCCTTGATATGAGCCGGAATGCCGATCTCATGGAGCATATTTGTGACACGGTTTTCCAAATTTTCCCCTCTCACCGCATTTTCTGTTTTTGTATCTTCACTTTTCTTTTCATTATTTCGGAACATTTTTCTGACAGATTTTATCCGGTTCAGCAGCATTTCATTGTTGAACGGTTTCATGATATAGTAGTTTGCGCCCTTGTTGAAGGCATCTTCTGTAATCCTTTCTTGTCCCACCGCTGTGACTACGATAAAATACGGCCGTTTACTGACATTTTTGTCCTGACTGACCTGTTCCATCACTGTCAATCCGTCCATTTTCGGCATGATCAGGTCGAGAAGGACGACGTCTGGCTGTTTGTCTTTGATGATCTGACACATCTCTTCACCATTTTTCGCTTTTCCCACCAGATTTAATTCTTTATCCATGCTGATAACAGTTTCCAGCATATCGAGAATCCTCTGGTTATCATCAGCGATGGCAACACTCAAATGCTCCATTCTCTTCTCTCCTTTAGCTATTTTGAGAACCAGCTTTGAAAACGCCACTTGCTTATTATATCCAGCCCATTTTGCGGAATCAAGAAGATTTTGTAGCACTAATTCGACATAAAATTCGACAAATCAGTCTATTCCACCTGATTCAGCATATTTTCAATAAAGATGCCATACCCCTTTGTCGAATCCTGAACAAACACATGTGTGACTGCTCCGATCAGTTTCCCGTTCTGAATGATCGGGCTTCCGCTCATTCCCTGGATGATCCCTCCCGTTTTTTCAAGCAGTTCCGGGTCCGTCACCTGGATGACCAGTCCTTTGTTGATCTCGTTTCCCGACGTGTCGATATCTGTCACCTGGATCTTATAATCCCTCACCTCGTTGTCGACAAAGCACCGCATCACAGCATCTCCTGTCACGATCTCATCTGTCGAGGCAGTCTCGATCGGGATCTGTTCTTCGAACAATTCGTCGATCCGCTCTACTGTTCCATAGATTCCCGCCTCCGTATTCTTGTCGATCGTTCCCAGGATATTGTAGTTGTTGTAGACGATGATGCCCTCCATCGTCCCCGGGCTTCCGTCGGAACCTTTTATGACATCCTGTATGCTCGTCTTATACAGTGTCCCGTCTGAGATAGACATGAGCACGTTGGTGTCTGTATCATGGATTCCGTGCCCCAGCGCGCCGAACCGGCTCTCCTCTGTCAAAAAGGTGACGGTCCCGAGCCCCTGCACGTTGTCGCGCACCCAGATCCCCAGCTTATACTCGTCCGGGGCGCACTCCACAGGCCTTATCCTCACATCCATCGTCTCGCCGCTGCGCCTCAGCGTGAGCACCACGCTGCCGCTGTCCAGGTTCTCGACAGCTTCCAGGAGCTCTGATTTGCCCGATATCTCCTGCTCATTGACTGCTGTGATATAATCGCCTGACCTCACGAGGCCATCCGCAGGTTCGTAGACTTCCCCGTCGATCCCCTCCAGGCTCTCCGTGCTCAGGACCATGACGCCGTCCGTCTCCATATAAATCCCAACGGGCATCCCGCCCAGGAGTACGGTATCGTTCTCTCCGCTCCCCGCGCTCGCCTCTGCCTGCTGCAGCTCATTTTCCGCGCTCCTGCCTCCGGCGCAGAGAATGCCGGCACACATGGCAGCCGACAGGAGCAGTACCGTGAGATATCGCTTTCCTTTTTGTTCCCGGTCATTTGACATAGATTCACATCCTTTCACACAAAAAGAAAACGGATACATGACTGTATCCGCTCTTAGTATGTGTGTCTTCCTCAGATTTCACACTGGTATTATGTTTCACTCTTTGCCAATTCTTTCATCTCGCCCGCACTCTCAAGGATCCTGCCGGTCACATTGGCGCCGCCCAGCATCCTGGCAAGCTCCTGCACCGACGCCTCCTCATCAAGAAGCGCGATATCTGTCTTCACTGTCCTTCCGTCTGTCTCCTTGGAGATCAGGAAATGGCTGTCCGCCACCGCTGCGATCTGGGGAAGATGAGTAATACAGATGACCTGTCTGCTCCTGCCGATCAGGCGCAGCTTCTCGCCCACCTTTCCGGCAGTGATCCCGGAGATTCCCGTATCGATCTCATCAAAGATCAGCGTAGGCGTATCTTCTTCATCGGCAAGGACCGTCTTTACCGCCAGCATGACACGCGACAGCTCGCCGCCGGACGCCACATTCCCCATCGGTTTCAGAGGCTCGCCGGGGTTTGCTGAAAAATAGAACTCTGCCTCGTCTTTTCCGCTGGCGCTGTAATGTCCTGCATCAGTGAGCCGGATTTCCAGACGGGCGTCCAGAAAATTCAGCTCCGCCATCTGCTTCTGGATCTCTCCGGCGAATGTTTCCGCGGCCCTCTCTCTGACTTTATGCAGTTCCTCCGCCGTTTTTTCGACCGCCCTGAAAGCTTCCTCTGTCTTTTTGTCAAGCTCTCTCATAAATGTGTCATAATCTTCGAGTTCTGTTAGTCTCTGCCTTTTTTCCCCGCAGTATGCGAGGATTTCAGAAATCGTTTTTCCATATTTTGCCTTTAAATGATTGATCAGGTTCAGCCTTGTCTCTGTCTCCTGAAACTCCTCATCCGAAAACTCAAAGCTCTTGGCATACTCGGACAGTTCCCGGTTAAAATCGTTGAGCAGGCTGTCGATCTCAATAAGCTGGCCGTAAAGGCGGCTTCCCGTCTCGTCAAACTCTGCCGCCTCCTGCATGGAGCGGATCGCCCGGCTCAGGAAATCGCTGGCATTGCCTCTTGCATCCTCCCCGGTGTACTGGTAAGTCTCTGCCACGGACTCTGTCACTCTCCTGCTCTCAGTCATCCGGCGGTACATATCCTCCAGCTCTTCATCCTCACCCAGGACAAGAGCTGCATCCTCGATCTCCTTCACCTCGAACTCCGCGAGAGCAGCTTCCTTCCTCCGGCTCTCGTCGTCCAGCGCAGACGACTCCTTCTTCCGGCACAGCTCCTGATATATGCGGAACTTCTCCGCCATCTCCTTCCTGAGAGGAGAAGTCTCTTCCTTGGCGTAGAGATCCAGGAGAGCCAGGTGATTCTTTCTCTGCAGGAGCGTCTGGTTCTCATGCTGTCCGTGGATATCGATCAGCAGGCCCGCCGCGTCCCTGAGCACACGCGCGCTTACAGTCTCGCCGTTGATCCTGCTGACGCTCCTTCCCTCCATCAGGCGTCTGCTCAGTGTCAGGCACCCGTCCTCCGGGAACAGATCCAGCTGCTCGAGCCTGCGCCGGATCCTCTCGTCATCGACAGTAAAGGTAAGCTCCACAAGACCGCTCTTTGCACCGCTCCGCAGCATATCCGCGCTGTACTTTCCTCCCAGGGCGAGATTGACCGATCCGAGCAGCAGAGATTTTCCCGCGCCGGTCTCGCCGGTCAGTATGTTCAGTCCCGGACCAAACTCCACCTCCGTCTCGTCGATCAGGGCCAGATTTTTCACATAAAGATTCTGTAACATATCCTATAATCCTTTTGACACAATCCTTCTAATCTTCTCCATCACGGCTGTCGTCTCCTCCACCGTGCGGATCGCGCACATGATGGTGTCGTCTCCCGCGATACACCCTACGACCTCGTTCCATTTCATGGCGTCAAGAGCGGCCGCAACCGCCATCGCCATACCGGATACTGTCTTGATCACAAGGATATTCTGTGCCATGTCCATGGAGACATAGCCATCCTTGAGGACTCTGATGTATTTTTCGCTCATTCCCTCTTCCGGTCTGTGGACGATGTACTTCTGCCTGCCCCCGATGGAAACCTTGGTGAGCTTCAGGTCGCGGATATCCCTCGATACCGTTGCCTGCGTAACCTTGAATCCGGCGTTATTAAGATATTCAGCCAGCTCTTCCTGTGTCTCGATATCGTACTGACTGATAAGTTCAATGATTTTTGCATGACGACTGACTTTCATTTTCTTAATTTCCTTTCATCTTTCTGCGCATGGTCTTCATAAAGCTTTCACGGCTCAGCTTCACCAGCCGCGCTGTCTTGTGCGCTCTGCGGATCGTAACCCGGTCCCCCGTCACAAGAGTCGACTGCTCGGCTCCGTCGAAGCAGACCGCCACCTGCTCCGTCCTCCCGTATCTTCCCTCACAGATCTCCACCTCTATGACGTCGTCGGCAGACAGCACCACACTGCTCGTGTTCAGCGCGTGGGAGCAGATCGGCGTGATCACGATCATGCTCGCCGTGGGTTCCACCACCGGACCGCCCGCCGACAGGTTATATCCCGTGCTCCCTGTCGGAGTGGATATGATGACGCCGTCCGCAAGATACGTGTTCAGCAATGTGCCGTTCACATACAGATTGAACTGCACAATGCGTATCTTCCCTTCTCTTGCGAGGACGATATCATTGACTGCGAGATCCCTGTATCCGTCTGCGGTGACGCCCTCGATCATCATCCGTTCCTCGATGTCAAAATCTCCTGTGAAGAGCCGGTCCAGAGCCGGGCGGAACTCCTTGAGCTCCACATCCGTAAGGTACCCCAGTGTTCCCAGGTTGATCCCCAGGAGCGGCATCGCAGATCCGTCCATGTCGCGGACGGCACGGATCAGGGTCCCGTCCCCGCCCAGGACGAGGGCACAGTCCGCATCCTCCGGCACCGTGCCCGGGACGATATGCCCTTCCTCATCCTTCACGGATAAGACAGCTTTTCTTCCGCTCTGCTCAATGTAGCTCCGGATCTGGTCAGTGACCGCATAGTCAGGATCTTTCAGCTTATTCGTGATAATGTAAAAACAGTCCATGTCCGCACCTCTATTTTGCCAGTGTTTCAAACGCTCTGTCAACCACGCTCTCCAGGTCGACTCCCTCTGCGCCCGCCTCCTCGAGCGGACATTTCTTCAGATGGATCAGATACTCGATGTTTCCCTCAGGTCCGCGGATCGGCGAGAAATCGATCGCTAATATGCGGAAACCGATTGAGACTGCGTAGTCCGCCACCTTTTCGATGACCTCATGGTGCGTGCTCTTCTCACGCACGACGCCCTTTTTGCCGACCTTCTCGCGCCCCGCCTCGAACTGGGGCTTGATCAGCGCCACGATCTCTCCTTCTTCTCTCAGGTAATTCCGGATCGGCTCCAGCACCTTCGTGAGCGAGATGAAGGAGACGTCGATCGACGAGAAATCGATCGGCTCGCCGATATCCTCCGGCGTGACATACCGGATGTTTGTCTTCTCCATACAGACGACCCGTTCATCCTGACGCAGCTTCCAATCGAGCTGTCCCCGCCCCACATCGATGGCGAACACTTTCTTCGCCCCGTTCTGGAGCATGCAGTCCGTGAATCCTCCGGTGGAGGAGCCCACATCTGTGCACACCTTATCTCTGACGTCCGTGTCAAAATTGGCGAGCGCCTTCTCAAGCTTGAGGCCTCCGCGGCTCACATAGGGCAGCGTATGTCCACGCACCTCGATGGAGACATCCGGCGGGAACGACGCTCCTGCCTTGTCTTCCCTCTGTCCGTCGACGAAAACATTTCCGGACATGATCACCGCCTTCGCCTTCTCCCTGGACTCAGCGAGATTTCGTTTTACAAGCATAACATCCAAACGTTCTTTCATCTATTCTCCTCTCATAGTCAGATAATCTGTGACGACCTGCTTCACGATAGCGTCTCTGTCAAGCCCTACTTCGCGCCTGAGGACTTCCACATTGCCGTGCTCCACATAATCATCCGAGATCCCGATACAGCGCACACGGACATCCAGCCGTGCTCTTGTCACGTAGTCGAGGACCTGTTCCCCGTACCCGCCTGTCAGGACATTTTCCTCGATGGTCACAAACAGGCTGTGATCCCGTGCAAGCATCTCAAGCGCATCTGTGTCCAGCGGCTTGACAAATCTTGCATTGATAAGGCTGCAGCCGTATCCGATCTCCTTGAGCCGCCTGCGCACGCTGTCCGCCAGCTCGGACATATGTCCTACGAAAAAGACCGCGATGTCTTCTTCCTCATAGAGGATCTCGCACTTTCCGTATTCGATCGGGGCCCGGAACCGGCGCATCCCTTCATATGCCGCTCCCCTTGGGTACCGCAGGGCGATCGGATAGGGGAAGTCCACCGCAAAGCGGACCATGTCCGCCATCTCCCAGCGGTTCTTCGGCGACAGGATCGTCATATTCGGGATCGTGGACAGGAAGGACAGATCAAACACTCCCTGGTGGGTCTCCCCGTCACTGCCGACCAGCCCCGCACGGTCCACCGCAAGGAAGACCGGAAGGTTCTGGAGACAGACATCGTGGATCGCCTGGTCATACGCTCTCTGGAGGAAGGAGGAATACACCGCGAATACCGGCTTGAGACCTCCCGCTGCGAGCCCTGCAGCAAATGTCATGGCGTGCTCCTCCGCGATCCCCACATCGAAAAAGCGCTGCGGGAACCTTCGCGCAAACCGCGCAAGCCCTGTTCCGTCCGCCATAGCCGCAGTGATCGCGACCACCTTCTCGTTTTTCTTCCCGATATCTGTCAGCACCTTGGAAAACACATCTGTGTAGGAATCCTTCTCTTCCTTCACCTTCGGCTCTCCTGTGCTGATCTCAAAGGGGCCTGTTCCGTGGAACCTGGCCGGATTCTCCTCCGCCGGAGGATATCCCTTTCCCTTCTTCGTAATGACATGGACGAGCACCGCGTGGTCCACCCGCTTCGCCTCTCCCAGCGTCCTCACGAGCTCGCGGATATCATGTCCGTCCACAGGCCCGAGATAAGTGATGTCCATGTCTTCAAAAAACATGCCCGGGACAAAGAGCTGTTTGATCCCGCTCTTTGTCCTCCGCATCTGGTTCACGATGCGGTCTCCCCTGCCGGGAATCTTCTTCAGTGTATCCTCCACGCCCCGTTTCAGCTCAGTGTATGCCTGCGCAGTCCTGAGTCCGTTGAGATAACGGGACATGCCGCCTACATTCTCCGAGATGGACATGTTGTTGTCATTGAGTACGATGATAAAATTGCTCTTCAGACGGGACGCATTGTTCAGCGCCTCGTATGCCATGCCGCCTGTCAGCGAACCGTCGCCGATGATCGACACGACGCTGTGCTTCTGATTTAACAGCTCTCTTGCCTCCACGTACCCGAGTCCGGCCGAGATCGACGTGGAGCTGTGGCCTGTATCAAAGGCGTCGCAGTCACTCTCTTTTCTCTTCGGGAAACCGCTCATCCCGCCGTATTTGCGCAGGTCGTCGAATCCCGCCTTCCTGCCGGTCAGCATCTTATGTGTATAGGACTGATGTCCCACATCCCAGATCAGCTTGTCCTCGGGAAGATGAAAGCAGAGATGAAGGGCGATCGTCAGCTCAACAACACCTAAATTGGACGCGAGATGCCCGCCGGTAACGCTGATCTTCTCGATCAGGAACTTCCGGATCTCTTCCGCCAGAACCGGAAGCTCTTCCGGCTTCAGCTTCTTCACGTCATTTGCTTTCTGAATCTTTTCAAGCACCATGCGGCACCCCTCCTAATTTTCCCTGTAGACAAGTGACCGCAGGAACTGCTCAAGGAATTTGTCCTGTGCCGGGAACTTCTCAAGCTCCGCGACCGCCTCGTCAGTGAGACGGGCTGCTTCTCCGCGCGCCGCCTCGATCCCCTTCCAGGTCACATAGGTCGTCTTCTCATTCTTCTCATCACTGTGGACCGGCTTCCCGAGCACCTCTTCTGCCCCGGTCACATCGAGGATATCGTCCTGTATCTGAAATGCCAGCCCGATCTTCTCTGCGATCCGCTCTGCCGCCTTCACCTGCTCGTCTCCGGCACCCGCGAGGATCGCCCCGATCATCATGGACGACTCGATCAGCGCGCTCGTCTTGAGGCGGTAGATAAAGTCCAGTACTTCTCCGGATATCTGATGTCCGGACTCCTTCACGTCCACAACCTGTCCGCCGATCATCCCGTAGATCCCGGCCTTCTCCGCCAGCACGCGGAGAGCCCTGCCGATCCGTGCGCAGTCTGCATCCTCTGCGTCAAATGCCCTGCACGCCGTCTCAAATGCATAGTTCAGAAGTGCGTCTCCTGCCAGGATCCCCATGTCCTCCCCGTACACGATATGGGTCGTCTTCCTGCCGCGCCGGTAATCATCGTTATCCATCGCCGGCAGATCATCATGGACAAGGGAATAGGTATGGATCATCTCGATGGCCGCGAGGAACGGCTCGATCACCCTGCCCTTTCCACCGAAAAGGCGGTATGTCTCCAGCATCAGCACAGGGCGCAGGCGCTTGCCTCCTGCCATGAGGCTGTACTCCATCGCCTCCATGATGACTCTCTGGTATCCTTCCTTCTCCGGAAGATACTTTCTCAGAACGTTCTCAATATATTCCTTTTTTTCACGATACTCTTCATTAAAACTCATGGGTCTCTCCATTCTCATCAAGGACAAGTACTTTCTTCTCCACTTCATCGATCGCTCTGCTGCATCGGCTCAGGAGCGTCATGCCGCGGTTGTACAGCTCGAAAGAATCCTCTAGGGAAACGTCATCCTTTTCCATCGCTTCGATCACTGTCTCAAGCTGTCCGAACATCTGCTCCAGGCTTTCTTTTTCCTTTTCCTTCTTTTCCACTCTGAACCTCCTTATACTCCGCTCTCCGGAAGCTCCTCTGCTGCCGGATACTCCGCTCCAGCGGCTGTGATCACTTCCGTCTCGATCTTCCCGTCCGTCACATACACAGTCAGGGTATCTCCCGGCTGTGCCTGGCGGATGCTCTTTACATTCCTGCCGTCCCTGTCCTGCACAAAAGAGAAGCCCTGATTCAGCTTCTCCAGCGGGGAGAGCCCTTTCATCTTCTCTATATAGAGCGCCAGTCTGTGCTTCTCCGCGGTAAGCCGGCGGTTCATAAGACTGCGGAGGCGGTCCTCGAGCTCAGCGCTGTACTGCCGTTTCTCATTGAGCTTCTGCCGGGGATGAGCGAACTTAAGCCGCAGCTCCATCTGCTTCAGCCGGGCGCGCTGCGCATCTGCCTTGATCCTGACCGCGCGCCGCATTCGCTGTCCGCAGGAAAGCATGTATTCTCTGATTTCTCTGTATTCATAGACTGCCAGCTCTGCTGCCGCCGACGGCGTCGGCGCCCGCAGATCCGCCACGAAATCCGTGATCGTCGTGTCTGTCTCATGTCCCACTGCGGAGATCACAGGTACTGTGCAGTCGAAGACGGCTCTTGCCACCGCTTCCTCGTTAAACGCCCACAGATCCTCGATGCTCCCGCCGCCTCTGCCGACGATGATGACGTCCACCTTCTTCTCCTCCAGGGCGCGGATCCCTTTCACAATGCTGTCCGCAGCCCCGTCTCCCTGCACGAGGGCAGGATAGAGGATAAGCTGTACATAGGGATTTCTCCTGGAAGCAATATTGATGATATCCCGTACCGCCGCTCCGGTTGGCGCGGTCACGATACCGACTGTCCGCACATACTGCGGTATGGGCTGCTTGTACTCGGGAGCGAACATCCCCATCTCGGCGAGCTCCTTTTTCAGCGCTTCGAACTTCTCGTACAAAAGCCCCGCGCCGTCGAGCATGATCTCTCTGGCATAGAGCTGATACCTGCCGTCTCTCTCATAAACGCTGATGCTCCCCAGCACGATCACCTGCTGTCCTTCCTTCATACGAAAAGAAAGCCCCGCCCTGGAGCCTGCGAACATAACGCAGGCAATCGTGCCGGACTCATCTTTCAGTGAAAAATATATATGTCCTGATGTATGATACTTACAGTTTGATACTTCTCCCTTTACATAGATCCGGTTCAGCATAAAATCCTGGGTGAACATGTTCTTGATATAGGAGTTCACCTGCTTCACCGTATAGACATTTTTCATGCCTTCTGCTCCTGTTCTGCGACCTTGCCCAGCACTCCGTTCACAAACGACGGGCTCTCATCGCCTCCGAACCGCTTCGCCAGCTCCACCGCCTCGTTGATCGCAACTCCGACAGGAATCTCATCGTCCCATTTCAGCTCATACACGGCAAGCCGTAAGATCGTCAGATCGACCTTGTTCATCCTGGAGGTCTTCCATCCCTTCGCATTCTCATTGAGGATCCCGTCGATCTCGGGCACACGGGAGACGACCGCCTCATACTTGTTCTGGATATACTGTTTATCCTCTTCCGCCGCATCCTCCAGCGTCTCAAAATAATACTTCAGATGCTCCGGCATCTCACCCGCCTCATTAAACTCTATCTGGAACAGCATTTTAAAAATATGCTCCCGCAGTTCCTTTCTAACCATATCGGCTCCTTTCTTCCTGCTGTTGTTCTTAAAGCTGCTTTTTACTAATAAAAGGATGTCTTGCGACATCCCCTGTCATACAACAATCCCTGGCCGCCTGCAGCAGTGCGGAGGAAAGGATCACTCCTGTTTCTCCATCTCGACTCCGGCGACTCTGATATTGACGTCAGCCACCTCAAGCCCTGTCATGTTCTCCACTGCATTTTTGACTCTTTCCTGTACTTTCGCGGAAACATCCATAATACTGTAGTTATATTTCAGATTCAGCGCAAGGGACACGGTGACGACTCCCTCGAGCACATCTACCTTCACTCCCTTGGAAAGGTTCTTCATGCCCAGCCTGCTGATCAGCTCGTTCGTGATGTTTCCCGCCATGGAAGCCACGCCGTCTACTTCCGTCGCAGCCAGCGCCGCAATGATCGCAACTACCTCATCCGCGATCTTCACCTCTCCGAGGCTGGCGTCATTCTGTATAGTATACGTATTTCTTTCGTCCTTAGCCATATTCAAAACCTCCTGTTTTGTCTAATATCTTTCTCCATTATAGCAAATATCACTCTGATTGCAAAGGAAAAAGTGCCGGACCTGCTCAGGAGCGGCCAAATTCTGAGAGTATCAGCCCCTCATTCCTCTCCTGCGTCATGCGGATGCTCCACTCATGCGCAAACAAAAGGAGCGGACGGTCTTTCAGGTCCTTGATTTTCTTCATGTCCGAGGTTCCGCTCAGGTGATCCATATCCACGTCTGCGTTTTCGATCCAGCGGATATGCTCATAAGGCAGGTTCTCGAGAAGGATCTCCACATTGTATTCGTTTTTCAGGCGGTACTTCAGCACGTCGAACTGGAGGACGCCGACAACGCCGACGATGATCTCCTCCATTCCTGTGTTATACTCCTGGAAGATCTGGATCGCGCCTTCCTGGGCGATCTGGTTGATGCCCTTGACGAACTGCTTTCTCTTCATCGTATCCACCTGACGGACACGCGCGAAATGCTCGGGGGCAAACGTCGGGATCCCTTCATAGGCAAACTTTTCCTTCGACGTGGTCAGCGTATCTCCAATAGAGAAGATTCCCGGGTCGAAGACTCCGATGATATCTCCGCCGTAAGCCTTCTCGATCATCTTCCTCTCGCTGGCCATCATCTGCTGGGGCTGTGAGAGGCGGACCTCCTTCTGTCCCTGCACGTGCCACACCGACATGCCTGCCTCGAACTCGCCGGAACAGATCCTCATGAAAGCGATCCTGTCTCTGTGCGCCTTGTTCATGTTCGCCTGGATCTTGAACACAAATGCGGAGAAGTCTTTCTCCGTCATCGGATCGATCGGCCCCTGGTCTGACATCCTCGGAAGCGGCGACGTGGTCATCTGAAGGAAATGCTCCAGAAAGGTCTGGACTCCGAAGTTGGTGAGGGCGGAACCGAAGAATACCGGTGAAAGCTCTCCCTTGTCTACCAGGTCCTGATCGAACTCTGCTGAGGCGCCGTCGATCAGCTCGATCTCCTCCTCCAGATTGATCTTCGCCTCTGTACCGATGAGCCAGTCGATCTCCGGATTGTTGATGGCGACCTTCTTCACCTCTCCGACCGTGGTTCCCTTCTTCGTGTCCGAGAAGAGCTCCACCTCTTTTTTCGCTCTGTCGTAAACTCCCTTAAATCCTTTTCCTGATCCGATCGGCCAGTTCACCGCGCAGGTCGGGATGCCGAGCTCTTTCTCAATGTCGTCCAGCAGGTCAAAGGTATCCTTCGCATCCCGGTCCATCTTATTGATGAACGTAAAGATCGGGATGTGGCGCATGGCACAGACCTTAAAGAGCTTCCGCGTCTGTGCCTCGACGCCCTTGGATGCGTCGATGACCATGACTGCCGAATCCGCCGCCATCAGAGTCCTGTAGGTGTCCTCTGAGAAATCCTGATGTCCCGGCGTATCCAGGATATTGATGCAGTATCCTTCATAGTTAAACTGCAGCACAGAGGAAGTGACCGAGATACCTCTCTCCTTCTCGATCTCCATCCAGTCTGAGACTGCATGCTTCGCCGTTGCCTTTCCCTTGACCGAGCCCGCCTGGTTGATGGCTCCCCCGTAGAGGAGGAACTTCTCTGTCAGGGTCGTCTTTCCCGCATCGGGGTGGGAAATGATGGCAAAGGTCCTTCTCTTCTTTATCTCATTCGTAATATCCGACATAATCTTTTTCTCCTGATCATTTATTTTACTCGTCAAAAAGGGGCGTGGAAAAATATCTCTCCGCAGTGTCGGGAAGCACCGTGACCACAGTCTTTCCCTTCCCGAGCTTCCGCGCCAGCTTCAGAGCCGCCGCCACATTGGTCCCGGATGAGATGCCGCACATGATGCCTTCCTTCGACGCCAGCTCCTGGGATGTCCGGATTGCTTCCTCGTCCGTCACGATGCAGATCTCATCATAGATATCCATATTCAGGATGGCCGGGATCACACCGTCCCCGATCCCCATCTGCAGATGCGTGCCGATCGAACCTCCGGAGAGGATCGCCGCATGCTCCGGCTCCACCGCCCAGATCTCCATATCCGGGTTGTTCTCCCTGAGCACCTCGCCGATCCCGGTGATCGTTCCGCCGGTGCCGATGCCCGAACAAAATCCATCAATGGGGCAGCCGGCCTGTTCCAGGATCTCGACCGCCGTCTGATCCCTGTGCACAGCGGGATTCGCCGGATTCTCGAACTGCTGGGGCACGAAAACCCTCGGGTCCTCCGCCGCCATGCGGAGCGCCGTATTCAGACATTCCTCAATACACGCACCGATATTTCCTGCGTCGTGGATCAGGATCACCTCGGCGCCGTAGTGCTTCACCAGTTTCCTGCGCTCTTCGCTGACCGAATCAGGCATGATGATCTTCGTCTGATAACCGCGCACGGCCCCTACCAGAGCCAGACCGATCCCCTGGTTGCCGCTGGTGGGCTCCACGATGATCGTATCCTCGTTGATCAGCCCCTGTTCTTCCGCTTCACGGATCATATTGTACGCGGTCCTCGTCTTGATGGAGCCGCCCACGTTCAGACCCTCGAACTTGACCAGGATCTGCGCGCTGTCCTTTTCCACCATGCGGTTCAGGCGGATCAGAGGCGTATTTCCCATTGCTTCTAATATATTATTATAGATCACTGCTGTTTCCATACCTTTCTGCTGCTTATTGCTTTCGCCGCAGCTAACTGTACTATTATATTACGCCCGTCGGAAGAACTCAACTGATTTCTTTGACTTTGCATCTTTTCATTCCTTATATTTTACGTGATTGTCCATGGATTTACAAGCCGAACTGTTCCTGACATGACGAAAAGCACAAAAGCCGCGGAAGGCTCGCCGCAGTCCTGCCCGTCGTCAGTCCTGCCTGCATGTGATCCTCCCGCGGCTTCTTGTATACAGTTTTTTCGTCTCACTCGTGGATCGGCGTGATCACGATATTTTCCGGCGCGATTTCCGTCTTTCTCGTCACGATATCCTCGATCTGGGCACGGTTCGCGTCAGTCAGCTCATCTGCCTTCACCACCACATCTGCAGAATCCTCTGTCAGGCTTACCACTGCCTCAGAAAATCCTTTCGCTGACATCAGCGTCTCGATCGCGACCTCCTGTTCGGAAATCTCTGTTATCCGGACCATCTGCGCGACCGCGTCCTGTTTTTCCGCATCGCTCAGGTTCGTATTGTCAATGATCGCCTGGAGCGTCTCCTTATTCTGCGCGCGCACCTGCTCTCTGGAAACCTTTGCCTGCGCCACAGTAGTCTCCGCGGTGCCGCTGGTGAGTACTGCCTCTCCCGGCGTTCCCTCCGTCTCGGAATCATTGCTTGCGATATCCTCGGTGGAAGTCTCGATGTCCTCCTCGGATATATCAAGAAGCTCCTGGTTTGCAAGATCTGCATTCGCCTCTTCCGTACTCCCCGAAGAGTCCCCGAACAGTTTCCCTGAATAGTTCAGATACCCGGCCACCGCGATCATGACAGCGAGAGTCGCAATGATGATCTGGTTTTTCTTGAACAAACGTTTCACTTGATAATCCTCCTTTTTATGTATCAGCCCGTTTCATTATTTTAATCTTATGCGCTTCTACACCGAATAATGCCTGAACCGCTTCTGTAATATTCTGTACGACGACTGCATCGTCTCCGCCGTCGGCTATGACGATCACCCCTTCGATCTCCGGTGTGAGCTCCTTGCTCACGTACGGCGTCTGTGAACCGTCTGCATCCTGCTCATATATGCTGGTCTTGTCGGAAGAACTGTCCTGCGAGGTCCTCGTTCCGCCCTCGCTGTCCTCCTCTTCTGTCGTCTGGGACGAGCTCTGCTGATCCTTCTCCACGATCTTCTGTCCCGACGACTTCAGCGTGATCATGACGTTCACCCTCCCGACGCCCTCCACATACTGAAGCGTCTGCGCTGTTTTTTCTTCCAGATAAGCTTCATAGGACGCCGGATCAGACTCTGTCCCCTGCGCCGCGGCCGGTTCCGTCTCTCCATCACCTCCTTCCCCTGCATCCGGGACAGGAATGGCAATGACAAACAGAAGCACCCCGGCGAGCAGAAGGATGACGAGCTGATTCTTCTTCGGCAGCCGCTCTCCGGTGCGCAGGCCGTCCAGCCATCCTTTAATCCTGTTCTTCTCCAATCCTGATCTCCCCCACTTCTATCCGGTCTCCGCTCTCTTCTGCCTCCGCCGTCCCCGAACTGCCGCCTTCCATTCCGGCGTCCTCAGATCCCGAGGCTCCCCTGTACTCCTCCGGCACAAAGTCCAGGATATCCGCGTCCCGGATCATCTCTTCCGCATTTTCGATCTCACGTCTGTTCATCTCATATTCCTGACTTTTGTAGAGACTGACAAATTCATCCGCTATCCCGGTCAGGTTCATAAGGGGCATGAATAAAAGCAGGATCAGGATAAGCCCGGAGAAAAAGCGGATGTATTTCTCATATTCCTTACCGGGCACGGCGTGCATCACCGCCGAGACCACGATTAGGTAAACCGCGATATTCTGGATCCAGTCATACAGCTGACGGAACATCCTCCCCCTCCTTTACGTCGTAGACGCCGCCACCACAGCGATCGTCAGCAGGAACAGCACTCCCGAAGAAAAGATCACCTTCACGAGCAGCTCATACCCCTCGCTCACGCTCCCGATGCAGTCTGTAATACGCTTGTCAGACACCGGCTGGACCAGCGCCGCCGCCAGCTTATACAGAAATGCCAGGATGAGCATCTGAAGGATCGGGACCGCGCAGATGACCACCGCGATGAGCGCACCCGCCATGCCGATCCCATTCTTGATCAGCACTGCAGTCCCGAGCACCACCTCTGCCGCCCCGCCCACCGCGTTGCCGATCCAGGGGATCGCCTCCGCTGTTCTGGTAAGCGCGCTCCGCTTCAGTGTATCGATAGCCGGAGCGAGAAGCCCCTGGACCACATTGATGCCGATGATGCAGGTCACCATCGCCCTCAGGATCCAGGAGATCAGCTTCTTCAACAGCTCCGCAAGCTCCGAGAGCGTGTCTTCTCCGGTGAGATTGCCGAGCACACGGACCATAAGACAGACATTGACCAGCGGCAGGAGAAACCGGATCATAACGACCTCCACCAGATAGATCAGGAACAGGATGACGTTATAGAAAAACATTGACGTCAGGCTGCCCGAGGCAAGTGCCACTGCCATCAAATAGCTCGGACAGAGCACCTGCATAAAATCCGTCAGAGCGCCAAGCCGTTCCTCCACTCCCTCGACCGCCACCCGGAACGCCGTCAGGCAGAGCGTGATGAGCAGCATGTAAAGCACATAGAAACTGATTTCCGAAACCTGCCTGCTCCGAAACGCCCCTGCGAAATTCGTGAACACAGCAGCGGCAAGCGCGATCAGGAGCATATAAACAAGATTCTGTCTGTTATAGCGGAACTCATAGGAAATCTGATCCGACAAATACCCAAGGAACATCTCCCCCGCGCCCTCCAGGTCTCCCGAGGTGAGCGCGGAGACGATCTCTCCGAAGGAAATCTTCTGCTTCGGGAACATAGAGACAAGGCTGTCCTCCAGCTCTTGAAAATCGAACGCCTCAAGCATGGAGTCCTCCGTCTTCCGCTGAAGTTCATCCCTCTCTTCCTCCGTCAGCTCCCCGGACGACGGATCTTCTCCGCCCTCCGTCCTGCTCCCGGCAGCATCCTGTGCCGTAACAGTAACAGCCGCCCCGCCCCCGGACAGAAAAAGCAGTGCCAGAAAAACAGCCAGGAGCAGCATCGTCTTTTTCCGCTTCCTCATGCCAGGAACTCCCGTATCGTTTCCAGGAGTGCAAGGAGCACGGGCATCCCCAGCGCGAGGATCGTAAGCTTGCTGAAAATCTCGATCTGAGAGGCGATCGTCTGGTATCCTGCATCCTTGCAGATACCGGAAGAAAACTCCGCGATGTACGTGATCCCGATCATTTTCAGCATAGTCGCAAGATAGCCCGCATCCATGTTGATATAGGAGCTGATCTGCTCTACCGTGCTGATGAAGATCTCAAGCCGGTCAATGATGCAGACAAAGAGGAAAATCCCTGCCGCCACGCTCATATAGACGCCGTATTCCGTTTTCCCGCCCTTAAACTGTACTGCCAGGAGCGCCCCCAGGACGCCGATGATGCCCACCTGCACTACATTCATATACCCACCCCCTGAACCAGATCCTCATCAGAGCGAAAACATCTGTCTGATGGAGAGGAACAGGTCATAGATGTACGGCAGCACCCAGGACAGGACAAGGATCAGCCCTGCCAGGCTGGTGAGGAACGCCTGCTCGTCTCTCCCGCTGTGCTTGAGTACCTGGCTCAGAATAGAGACGAGGATCCCCACCGCCGCAATTTTAAATATCAGATTTATGCTCATGCTTCCTCCCCTGTCAGAGCAGGACTACGACCAGGAAGATGCCGCTCATCACCCCCAGACAGCGGCTGACCTTCCGCTTTGACGCAAGCCCCTCCCTCAGTTTCTCGATTTCAAGATCCATGCGGTTGAGATACATCTGCATGGAACGCTCCAGCGTGTCTCTGTCCGACTGCCCCAGAAAAGTTCCCAGCTCCTTCAGCAGGATCGAGTGGGCGCTCCTCAGTCCCAGTTCCTTCAGATATCTGTCGACGCCCCGGTTCCATATCCGCGCAAACGCGGACTCCTCACGCAGATCGATCTCCGCGGAAATATTTTTAAGCCATGAGGCGTAGGGTTCCTGCACCCTGCTCCCGATTCCCCGGAAAATCTCCGGGAGCGGCGCGCCCGTATATTCCATCTCTCCCTTGATCAGGCCGGCGATGTATCTGAGATAGACCATCTTGTCGAGATACCGCTTCAGGTCCGCCCCGTACAGATATCCCGCTCCGCTCGTCGCCGTGATGATCAGAAGAGCTCCTATCACTCTCTGCACAGAACACTCCCCCGCTCATCATAGATTCCCCGGATCTCTCCCGGGTGTTTTCCATTGCCCAGCACCACATACCGCTCGAACATCCTCCGCCTTATCAATTCCCCCAGGACCGGCTTCTTCTTCGCCTCGTCCATATCCAGTCCATGAACGCTGGCGATCAGCTTGCATCCGCACTGCATCGCATATTCGATGGCATGGATATCTTCGCTCGTCCCGATCTCATCCACCGCGATCACCTGCGGCGCCATGGAACGGATCAGCATGATCATCCCCTCCGCCTTCGGACAGCAGTCCAGGACATCCGTCCTGGAGCCGAGCTGGTTCTGCGCGATCCCCAGATAGCATCCTCCCAGTTCTGAGCGCTCATCTACCACCCCGACCGAGCATCCCTTGACATAGCGGTTCCCGTCCGAGATCTGCCGGATCAGGTCGCGGATGAGCGTCGTCTTCCCGCAGCACGGCGGAGAGATGATCAGCGTGTGGCACACCTGCCTGTTCTTTGTAATATAAGGCAGAAGACTGTCTGCACACCCGATGACCTCATGTGATACCCTGATATTTACCGATGATATGTACTGGATATTTTTCACCCTGTCCCTGTCCATGATTACCTTGCCTGCCACGCCTACTCTGTGCCCTCCTTCTACTGTAAGAAATCCTTGTCTTAATTCATTTTCAAATGCATAGAGGGAGTACCTGCTGATGTATTCCATGGTCTCCCTCAGTTCCTCTTTCGTTACGATATGGCACTGCCGCTCTGCCGGAAGCACCGACTCTCTGCCGGCGCAGCGCACTCTGAGCGGCTGTCCCGTCCGCAGCCTGATCTCCTGCAGATCCTCAAAGTCCGGCACCTCTTCCTCTATGATCCTCCGCACGCTTTTTGCAAGGATATGCAGTATCTGTGATCTTCTGTCCTGTCTCTCCATCTTGTCCACCTCTTTACACAATATATGAAGAGGCAGGAAAAATATGACCGGCAAATTCAAAGAATCCTGATCCGAAGATCCTGCCAGATCCGCATGAAAAAGCACGGCCGGTCCCAAACCTTAGGACCAGCCGCGCCTGACTTTCTGTTATTCTGTTTTAAAATATCTTCCTTACCAAGCTGCTGCAGGGATCAGGATCGTACTCTCCGTATCTCCGGAGACCTGGAAGGAATACACCGGCTGATAGAACCCCTTCGAATCGATCTGATAGACAAGGGAGACATCTCCGAGAATCAGCTCCCCCGGTTCCTCCCCATACCAGTGGAACTTCCCATCCAGAATCTGATCATAGGCCTCTTCCTCTGAGATGACCGCCATATCCTTATATTTCCCGCACGCCACGATATAATCCCTGATTTCTCCCATCCTGCCGTCCTCGTACAAAGTGCAGGAAAGCTGCCCGTTATAGAGGGTATCCCCGTCCCTCTGCTGAGAAGCCTCGAAGAGATACTGTCCTTCTCCCTGGTTCTCAAACGTCACACCGTCCGGCAGATCGATCCCGTATTCCGACAGGGCTTCGCGGACCTCAGCTTCTTCTGCATCCGCGGCCGGCTCTGTCTCCTGCGATTCTGCGTCGAGGAGCTCAAAATCTATATAGCTGAAACTCCCTCCGGCGAAATCGATCCACAGCATTGTATTGTCCGCGCTGTAGTAGACCGCAGTCTCATCATAGAGATCCGTCCTGCTCTCATCCGGCTCCTGTCCCAGACGGGCGAAGAACTCTTTCGCCATCGCTTCCGTTTCATCCCCGCTCAGCACGGATACCTTATACACAGGAGCTGTTCCGCTCTCCCGGCTGTATCCGGTGTCAGAACTGACCCGGATCCTGTCCATATCCTGACGGACGATATAGCTGAACGGCAGATTTCCCAGTTCCTGCCTGCTGTAGACAATGATGACTGCCGCGAAAGCCAGCCCTGCAGCGATCAGCGGAATCTGGAACGCCACAGTGGAAAGGACATGTGTCTTTTGCTTCCGGATACTCTGCAGTAAGCACTGCGCGACGGCATACAATCCAAAGCCGATCATCGTTCCCAGCAGGTTGTTGAAAATATCATCCAGCTCCACTACGCCTCTGCCCAGCATGAGCTGCATAAGCTCGATCAGGACAGTCAGGAAAAATCCTGCAAGATATGTGATCCAGAACTTCCGGCAGATCCGTATCCCTGCCGGAAGAAGAAACCCGAGCGGGACAAAAAGGAGGATATTCAGCACAAGATTCCTCCACTGGATCGCAGAAAAGCTGTTCCATGCCTCCCTGTAGGAATAGAAAAGGGGCATGATCTGTCCTCCTGTCCAGGAACCGCCCCGGTCCACGAGCGTCGCGGTAAGGAGCACAGTCAGGTAGCAGAGAAAAACAGCGCACCACACTACTCTCACCGCGCTCAGCCGCCGCGTCCCCTTCATGATCTTTCTGTAAATGATAAAATATCCGACAGCCGCGGCAATTCCCACTGCCAGCACGAGGATCAGTCCAAGCGCCAGATACTGCTTTGCCAGCGACAGAATCGCTTCCAATGTCATATCACTTCCCCCTTATCTTTCCTCATTTTTTCTGATCTCTCTATGATTCCGCAGTCCCCTGCCGCTGCTGCTGCACGGGCAGGACAAAGGACTCAGCTCTCCCGAAACTTCCGGATCTCTTCCAGCCTCTCCGCCGCCTTTTTCTCATCCCCCTGTTCAGTCGGATGGTAATACGTCCTGTCCTTCAGGCTGTCCGGCATACACTGCATATGCGTCAGTTTCTCTTCGGTGTCATGCGCATATTCATACCCTTTCCCGTATCCCAGCTCCTTCATGAGACCGGTGACTCCATTGCGGATCTGCATGGGAACCGGCTCCGCCCGCAGTGTCCGCACATCTTTCTTGCACGCCTCGCAGGCTGTGTAGAGGGCGTTGGACTTAGGCGCCATAGACAGGTACACGACCGCATGAGTAAGGTGTACATCACACTCCGGCATTCCAAGAAAATGACATGCCTGGTACGCCGCCACAGCGACCTGCAGGGCATTGCTGTCCGCCATCCCCACATCCTCGCTGGCAAAGCGGATCAGCCTCCTCGCGATATATAACGGGTTCTCCCCGCCCTCCAGCATCCGCATCATCCAGTAGACTGCCGCATCAGGATCGCTGTTTCTCATGGACTTGTGGAGAGCCGAGATCAGGTTGTAGTGCTCTTCGCCGGTCTTGTCGTACAGGAGCGACTTGCGGCTGATGCACTGCTCCAGTCCCTCGTCCGTGACCGTGATCCCCTCCGCGCTGATCTCACCGTTTAGCACCGCCATCTCCAGTGTGTTGAGCGCTGTCCGCGCATCCCCGTTGGCAAATGCCGCGACTGCCCTCACGGCATTGTCCGTGATCTTCACATTCTGCCCGCCGAATCCAGCCGGGCTCTCAAGGGCATGCCGGAGCAGCTTGATCAGATCCTTTTCCTCCAGCGCTTTGAGGACAAATACCCGGCATCTCGAGAGGAGGGCGGCATTGATTTCGAAGGAAGGATTCTCCGTCGTCGCGCCGATCAGGATGATACTCCCCCGCTCCACATAGGGGAGAAATGCGTCCTGCTGTGCTTTGTTGAACCGGTGGATCTCGTCCACGAAAAGCACTGTGCGCATCCCCACTCTCCGGCTCTGCTCAGCTCGGTTCATGACCTCTTTGATTTCCTTGATCCCGCTCGTCACCGCACTGAAATTGATGAACTCTGACTTTGTTTTCCCGGCGATAATACTGGCGAGGGTAGTCTTGCCGACTCCCGGCGGCCCCCAGAAGATCATAGACGAGATCTGATCCCTCTCGATCAGCTGCCGCAGGATCTTCCCCTGTCCGACCAGATGCTCCTGCCCAACGAACTCATCCAGGGAATCCGGCCGGAGCCTGCTCGCAAGGGGCGTCGTCACCCGATTGTTATCGAACAATGTCATCTGCTGCATACACAACACCTCCGTATATGCCTATTATAAAAGCCGGAAAGGAATGAAACAATATCAAGATGACATGTTTCTTCCTTTCCGGCTGATCAAGCACTGTATTCCGGCGCTCTATGCCGGAGATTTATTTTCTCTTATTTTACTCAGCCACGTCTCTCATGCTGAAGCTGAATCTTCCCATCTTATCCTTGCCGAGGCACACAACCTTCACCACATCTCCAATGGAGAGGACATCCTCTACCTTGTCCACTCTTCTCTTTGAGATCTTGGAAATGTGCACCAGGCCTTCCTTGCCAGGAGCAAACTCGAGGAATGCGCCGAACTCCTTGATGCTCACGACCTTGCCCTCGAATACCTGTCCTGCCTCGAAGTCCGTCACGATGGTGTGGATCAGTTTTGCAGCCTGATCCATCGCCTCCTGCTCTGTTCCACAGATGGATACGGAGCCGTCGTCCTCGATGTCGATCTTCACTCCGGTCTGCTCGATGATGGCGTTGATCGTCTTTCCTCTCTGTCCGACCACATCACCGATCTTCTGCGGATCGATCTGCATCTGGATGATCTTCGGAGCGTACGGTCCGACTTCCGGTCTCGGCTCTGCGATCGCCTTGTTCATTACCTCATCGATGATATAAGTTCTCGCCTTCTTTGTCGCAGCGATCGCCTCCTCGATGATCGGTCTTGTCAGGCCGTGGATCTTGATATCCATCTGGATCGCCGTGATACCCTTGTGGGTTCCTGCAACCTTGAAGTCCATATCGCCGAAGAAGTCTTCCAGTCCCTGGATATCTGTCAGGACGATATAGTCATCGTCTGTCTCACCTGTCACCAGACCGGCGGAGATACCTGCCACGGCAGCCTTGATCGGCACACCTGCAGCCATCAGTGACATACTGGATGCACACACACTCGCCTGGGATGTGGATCCGTTTGACTCAAATGTCTCGGATACTGTACGGATCGCATACGGGAACTCCGCCTCGCTCGGGAGCACCGGGATAAGCGCTCTCTCAGCCAGCGCGCCGTGTCCGATCTCGCGGCGTCCCGGTCCTCTTGACGGCTTCGTCTCGCCGACAGAGTAGGACGGGAAGTTGTAGTGGTGCATATATCTCTTGGACGTCTCGTTTTCATCCAGTCCGTCCAGTCTCTGTGCCTCAGACAGCGGCGCCAGTGTAGTCACGTTACAGATCTGTGTCTGTCCTCTCGTAAACATTGCGGAGCCGTGTACTCTCGGGATCAGGTCAACCTCTGCCGCAAGCGGTCTGATCTGATCGACTGCGCGGCCGTCCGGACGCTTGTGATCCTTGAGGATCATCTTTCTGACTGTCTTCTTCTGATACTGGTAAACCGCTTCACCGAGAACGGAGAGCCATTCCTCGTTGTCTGCAAACGCTTCTTCCAGCTTCTCTGTGATCACGCGGATATTCTCTTCTCTTGTCTGCTTGTCGTCGGTAAATACAGCTTCCTCCATCTGCTCCGGCGGAACGATCTCTTTGATCGCCTCGAAGAGCTCTTCCGGAACAGCGAAATGCTCATACTCGTGCTTCGGCTTGCCGCACTCTGCAACGATCGTATCGATGAATGCGATGACCTTCTGGTTCAGGTCGTGAGCGGCAAAGATCGCCTCGATCATCTTGTCCTCCGGCACCTCGTTGGCGCCTGCCTCGATCATGATGACCTTCTCTTTCGTGGAAGCGACTGTAAGAGCAAGGTCAGATGCCTCTCTCTGCTCTGATGTCGGGTTGAACACGAACTCGCCGTCGATCAGTCCCACCTGTGTTGTGGAGATCGGTCCGTCGAACGGGATATCAGAAATGCATGTAGCGATCGCTGCGCCGAGCATAGCTGTCAGCTCCGGGCTGCAGTCCTGATCTACAGACAGGACAAGGTTCTCCAGAGTCACGTCATTTCTGTAATCCTTCGGGAAGAGCGGACGCATCGGGCGGTCGATGACACGGTCTGTCAGGATCGCATTCTCAGACGCCTTGCCCTCTCTCTTGTTAAATCCTCCCGGGATCTTGCCTACTGCATACATCCTCTCGTTATATTCCACACTGAGCGGGAAGAAGTCGATCCCATCTCTCGGTTTTTCTGATGCTGTCGCTGTACACAGCACGGTCGTATCGCCATAGTGCATCAGAACAGCGCCGTTCGCCTGCTTCGCGACTCTGCCGACATCTACGCGCAGCATTCTTCCGGCCAGTTCCATCTCAAATTTCTTGTACATAGCTTTCTCCTTTTTAAAATGTGATTCCATGCAGGCAGGCGTCTCCGAAACTACTGAAAAACATATTATTGACCGCCTAATATACTTTTCAGTGGTCTCGGTTACATCTATCTGTCCGCAATCTAAAATATTATAGCATATTATGTGCTGATAGGCAAACATTTTTAAAGGGCGCCCGGCACATATATTGTGTGCCTGACGCCCTCTGAAAATCATTATTTTCTAAGACCAAGTCTCTCGATCAGTGAACGGTATCTCTCGATGTCCACTTTCTTAAGGTATGCAAGAAGTCCTCTTCTCTGACCAACCATCTTGAGAAGTCCTCTTCTGGAGTGATGATCCTTCGGATTTGCCTTGAAGTGCTCTGTCAGCTCGTTGATCCTTGCTGTAAGGATAGCGATCTGTACCTCCGGTGATCCTGTGTCTCCCTCTGTTCTTCCATACTCTTTGATGATAGCCTGTTTCTTGTCCTTTGCGATCATTTTTGATTCTCCTCCTAAAATATTTCTCTTACAAAACGCCTGACATTAAGTAACGGTCGGAGTGATCCGATTACCGAACGCCGGTTCATTTCATACTCGCCAAGTATAGCACATCCCCCTGAGGATGTAAAGGGAAAATTACTTCAGCCCGAAATATCTTTTCCCGAAACGGATATCTCCGTCCACATGTGCCTTCAGCTCTTCCACTGAGGCAAACTTCCTCTCCGGGCGCTCAAACTCCCAGAACTGCGCCGTGATCTCTTTTCCGTACGCATCCTGGCCGTACCCGAAGACAAACACCTCCAGGAGCCGTTTCTTCTCATCCGTGACCGTTGGCTTGACGCCAACGTTGCCGATCCCGGGATACCATGCCCCGCCGATCTTCACCCGGCAGGCATAGACGCCGAATCTGGGCATGATCTTGTGCGGCTCCGGCTCTATGTTCATCGTCGGAAATCCGAGCGTGCGCCCGAGCTGCCTTCCGTGCTCCACAACACCCGACATCTCATAAGGATATCCCAGCAGCTCACGGGCAAGGGACACGTCTCCCTCAGCGAGCGCCTCTTTGACATACGTGCTGCTGATCACCCGGTCCTGATATTTTTCCTTCTCGATGACGTCGAGCGTATACCCGTATTTTTCTGCGTAAGCCGCGAGCATATCGGCATTCCCCCGCTTCCCATGACCGAAGCAGAAGTCCGTGCCGACCACAATGTGCGCCGCGCGGAGCCTTTTCCAGAGGATCTCACGGATGAAGTCCTCCGCCTCCATTTCCCGAAGCTCTCTGGTAAACGGGTACTCCACCAGCCAGTCGATGCGCCCCTCCAGACGGGCGCGCCGCTCCTTCTTCGTCATCAGAGAATCTCTTCCCATATCAAAAGCGCAGAGAACGCTCTCGCAGCCATCCTTTTTTCCGTATTCTTCTATCTTATCGACCAGCTTCTGGTGCCCCCTGTGAAGTCCGTCGAACTTTCCGAGAGTCACCGCCGTCCTGTTTTCCCATTTATGAGATTCAATCCCTGTGATATACTGCATGTCTTTCCCTTCAGTCCGTCCCCGGATCCTCCGGATCCAGGAACATTTTCTCGAGTGTAAAGCGATGGCGGTCTGCATCATGCCGGTAGACTGCAATGAAGCGTCCTTTCGTGTCATAGACCCTGCACCGCTCGCCCGGCAGAAAATCCCCCCGCTCTGTCAGATGCTTCTTCTGGAAGAAATTGCCGTTGTATGCCATCGCTGCATAGCGGTCGTCCATCACGACCTTCCGGCAGTCTTCGAACATGCTGTCAAGCGGGATCACAAGCTCCCGCAGACGCCCCTGCTCCGCTGCCTCCGCCATCTCGTCCAGACGGCAGCTCTCCTCGATCCGGAAGCGTCCCACGCGCGTGCGCAGGAGGCTCTCCATGCAGCCTCCCACTCCCAGCTGTTCTCCGATATCCTGACAGAGTGTCCGGATATACGTCCCCTTGGAGCAGGTCACTTCCATGCGCACACGGGGCAGCTCCATCTCCAGGATGCGGATGCTGCGGATCACGACCCGGCGGCTCTTCCGCTCCACAGTCTTCCCCTCGCGCGCAAGCTCATAGAGCTTCCGGCCGTTTACCTTCAGCGCTGAGTACATGGGCGGTACCTGGTCATACTCCCCGACAAATCCGAGAATACATTCCTCCGCTCTCTCCGGATCCAGATCCTCTGTACTGCATTCAGAGAGCACAGTGCCTGAGATATCCTGGGTATCCGTCGTCTTCCCGAGCAGCAGCACCGCCTCATATGTCTTGTCTCTGTCTGTGAGCATATCACAGACTTTCGTAGCGCGGCCCAGACAAACGGGAAGCACGCCCTCCGCATCCGGATCCAGCGTGCCTGTGTGTCCGATCTTCTTCTGTCCCGCGATCCTCCTCAGACGCGCGACCACGTCATGGGAAGTATATCCTTTTTCTTTATAAATATTCAGTATTCCGTTGATCATGCTTTCACCTGCGGGCAGGAGGCTCCTGCCGCTCCCTCTTCCTCCTCTTTGTCAAGCTGGAGAACGATCTGGCCGGTGATATTGTTGATCACATCGTGGCTGGAGCCCTTCATCGTCACTCCGGCAGCTCTCACATGGCCGCCTCCTCCGAAATACGACGCGATCCTGCTCACATCCACTTTTCCCTTAGAGCGCAGGCTCACCTTGAACTGCTGAGGCGCGGTCTCATGGAGGAACATTGCGACCTCCACTCCTTTTGTCTGCCGAAGCTGGCTCACGATCCCCTCCAGGTCAGCAGCCTCCGCCTGGAAGAATTCCATCTCCTTCTGGCGCACCACTGACACGATGCACCGCTTATCCAGGATGAGCATACTCTCAAGGAGCGCTCTTCCCAGGATCTGGTTCTGGATATAGGTCTTTTCATAGTAAGTCTTCTCGATGATCTCGCTGCCGTCGATCCCTTTCCGCATCAGCTCTGCGGCGATTTCCATCGTCTCCGGTGAGGTACAGGAATACTGGAAGACTCCCGTATCGTGCGCGATCCCCATATAGAGAGCCTCTGCCGTCTCTCTGCTGATCTTCCCGCTGTCAAGCAGCGTATAGACAAGCTCGGAGGTCGAGCTCGCGTCCGGCACTATGTAGTTCCAGTCCGCGAACGCCCCATTGCTCACATGATGATCGATGCACACCGTCTCCTTCGCATTCTCGAACAGTCTCTGCGAGAAGCCGAGCCGTTTCTCATCACCGCAGTCCAGACAGATAAACAGATCATATACATCATCCTCATCGATCTGTGTCTTCACCTCGTCGGTGCCCTGAATGATCCTGTACGCCTCCGGCACGCTCTCCAGATAGACGTCTGTCTCGATTTCAGGATACTGCTCTTTCAGATAGAGATACAAGCCGAGGCAGGAACCGACACAGTCGCCGTCCGGGCGGACATGGCCGCCCAGCGCTGCTCTGCGTTTCCCCTTTAAAATATCTTCCAAAACTAATTTCATATTATTCATCAGCTCCATCTTTCAAATCTCTTGTCACTTCATCTATCTTCTTACTGATATTCACTCCATATTCTATGGACTGATCCACGATAAATCTGATCTCAGGAGTGTTGCGCATGTTGATCGTACGCGCCAGTTCACGGCGGATATACCCCTCTGCGCTCTGCAGCCCCCGGATCGTATCCTGCTGCATCTTTTCATCCCCGAGCACGCTGATGTATGCCTTGCATGTTTTCAAATCCGGAGCCACCTCAACAGCTACTACGGAAGTCATCGGCGCCACTCTGGGATCCTTGATCCCGCTGCGCAGGATATTGCTCAGCTCTCTGAGCACCTCTGCATTCACTCGTGTATTTTTGATACTGTTTTTTCTCATTGCTGCCCCTTCTTTCTTGTTTTCTCCTGCAGATGACCGAGCTATTTTCTCTCGATCTCCACCATCTTATAAGCTTCCACCTGGTCGCCTTCCTTGATGTCGTTGTAGTTCTCGAACACGAAACCACACTCGTATCCGGCTCTTACTTCCTTCACATCGTCCTTGAATCTCTTCAGGGATGCCAGCGGTCCGTCGAAGATCACAACGCCGTCGCGGATCAGCCTTGTCGAGCAGTTGCGCTCGAAGATACCATCCTGGATATATGCTCCGGCGATCGTTCCGACTCCGGACGCCTTGAATGTCTGGCGTACCTCCGCGTGTCCGAGCACCTTTTCCTCGAAGACCGGATCGAGCATTCCCTTCATCGCAGCCTCCACGTCCTCGATCGCATTGTAGATGACTCTGTAGAGTCTCAAGTCCACGCCCTCGCGCTCTGCGATATCCTTCGCTGTCGCATCCGGGCGTACGTTGAATCCGATGATGATCGCGTTGGACGCAGACGCAAGGATAACGTCTGACTCGTTGATCGCGCCGACACCGCCGTGGATGATCTTGACCACGACCTCGTCGTTGCTCAGCTTCAGCAGGCTCTGCTTCAGAGCCTCCACAGATCCCTGTACATCCGCTTTCACGACAATATTCAGTTCCTTTAAGTTGCCTTCCTTGATCTGGTTGAAGAGATCGTCAAGAGACATCTTGGACTTCGTCTCCTCAAGCAGCTTCACCTTGTTCTGTGCGATGAATGTATCTGCAAAGTTTCTTGCTTCCTTCTCTGATTCGCATCCCACGAAAACCTCGCCCGCATTCGGCACGTCGTTCAGTCCGAGGATCTCCACCGGCTGTGACGGGCCTGCTTCTTTGACGCGTCTTCCTCTGTCGTCCATCATCGCTCTTACACGGCCGTGTGCAGATCCTGCAGCAATGGCATCGCCCACACGGAGCGTACCCTTCTGCACGAGCACAGTCGCCACAGAACCTTTTCCTTTGTCCAGCTCAGCCTCGATCACGAGACCTCTTGCCGCACGGTTCGGATTTGCTTTGAGCTCCATCACCTCTGCCGTGAGGAGGATCATCTCAAGCAGCTCCGGGATTCCCTCTTTCGTGTGTGCAGATACCGGTACGAACACCGTGCTTCCGCCCCAGTCCTCAGGGATCAGCTCATACTCTGTGAGCTCCTGTTTTACTCTCTCCACATTTGCGCCCGGCTTATCGATCTTGTTGATCGCGACAATGATCTCGACTCCGGCAGCTTTGGCATGGTTGATCGCCTCCACAGTCTGCGGCATCACGCCGTCGTCTGCAGCTACGACAAGGATCGCGATATCCGTGGAGCTTGCTCCGCGCATACGCATCGCAGTGAACGCCTCATGTCCCGGCGTATCCAGGAAGGTGATCTTCTCGCCGTTGATCTCAACCACATATGCTCCGATGTGCTGGGTGATTCCGCCCGCCTCGCGGTCGGTCACGTTTGAGTGGCGGATGGCGTCAAGAAGAGACGTCTTACCATGGTCGACATGACCCATGACGCAGACAACCGGCGGACGCTTCACCATCAGGCTCTCGTCTTCCTCATCCTCTTTCAGGAGCTCCTCGATCACGTCGACGACTTCCTCCTTCTCACAGAGTACATCGAACTCCATCGCGATCTCTTCTGCTGTGTCGTAATCGATCTCCTGGTTCACAGTCACGATCTTGCCCTGCATGAAGAGCTTCTTGACGATCACAGAAGGCACGACCTTCATCTTATCAGCCAGCTCTTTGATCGTGAGGACTTCCGGAATGACGATCTGCTTGATCTGCTCTTCCTTCTTCTCCACTGGCTTCTGCTGCGGCTTCTTCGCCTCAGCCGCCGGTTTCTGTTTCTTGTTCTTCTTTGCCCGGCCCTCAAAAGCCTCGTCTCTATATTCTTTCTTCTTATTGTCTCTCTCTTTATCTTTTGCCTTATTTCTGGAGCTCTTCTGCTGCTCCATCATCGGTGCGCTCAGGCTCTCTCTGTCATCACGGCGTGAATCTGATCTTCTGCCGTCTCCGCGCTGGCCGCCCTGACGCTGGCCCTGTCCGCCGAAGCGCTGGTCTCTGCCGCCTCTCTCCTGACGTCCTCCGCGGTCGCGTCCGTCTCTTCCTTCACGGTTATCTCTTGACTCCCGGTTTTCTCTGACATCACGGCCGTCTCTTCCTCTCTGTCCCTGAGAAGTTCTCTCCTGGCGCGTTCCTCTTCCTTCACGCTCGCCAGCCGGATGCTGTCCCTGTCCCCGGCTCTCCTGGCGTGCTCCGCCCTGTGCCGATCTCTCCTGACGTGGCGCTCTGGCCTCTTCTGCCGGGCGCTGTCCCTGCGCAGGTCTCTCCTGGCGGGGTGCCTTTCCCTCGCCTGCCGCCGGACGGGCTCCTGCCTGCGCCGGTCTCTCCGGACGCGCCGGTCTTCCCTCGCCTGCCGGACGTGCCGGGCGGTTCTCACCTGCCGGCCTTCCTGCTCCCTGGGCCGGGCGCGCAGGACGCTGTCCCTGGCGTCTGCCCTGGATACGGCTGCTGTTCTTAGAATTCTGCGGGCGCACTACGAACGCAAGGTTCTTTTTCTTCGGAGCGGCGCCGTCCTTCTCCGGTGCCTTCTCCTCCTTCTTCTCCGCGCTCTTTCTTCCCGCTGCTTCCTTCCGGATCTCTGCGGCCACGTCATCCTCCAGCGCGCTCTGGCTCTTCACCTCAATATTCTTCGACTTCAGCATATCTACAAGTTCTTTACTCTCCATGCCCAGCTCCTTCGCCAGGTCATGTACCCTTATTTTTGCCATAATCAACTACCTCCTTTATGCAATACTCTCCCTGTTTTTCAGCTCTTTTTGAATCCCTGTTGCAAATCCTTCGTCCAATATCGCCAGAGATGCACGGAATTCTTTTCCCATTGCATGCCCTAAGGTATCTTTATCTCCGTAAAAACAAATTGGAACTTTGTAAAATTTACACATATCCCGAAATTTCTTTTTCGTGTTTTCTGATGCGTCCGCGGCCACGACCACTAGGTACGCTTTCCCGGATTTTGTCTCGCTCTCAGTCATATATTCGCCGCTGGCGCATTTTCCCGCTTTCATTGCAAGACCGATCAGAGACAGTACTTTATCCCTCTGCAATCTCTCCCATCTCCTTTTCCAGTCTGTCGTATACTTCCTGCGGTATCGCCTGCTTGAAGGAGCGTTCAAGACCTTTGCTCTTTACCGCTTTCCGAAAGCACTCTTCCGAAAAGCACAGATAAGCTCCCCGTCCGTTCTTCTTGCCGGTGGTATCTGTCACGAACTCACCCTCTTCGGTCCGGAGGATACGCATCAGCTCCTTCTTCGGCTTCATCTCGCCGCATCCCACACATTTCCTCATGGGAATCTTTTTCTTTACTGCCAAACAACCCACTCCTTCAGTTAATTCTCTTCGTCCGTCTCGACAAACTCGATCTCTTCTTCGTCTGCGCCGTATCCTTCATCATAGGAGTCGTCGTACCCGTCCTCATATGCCTCGTCATCATATTCGTCGTCATAATCGCCGGTGTAGCCTTCTTCTCCCATCATGCCCATCTGTTCCATATAATTCTCCGGCAGGTCTCCGGACTCGATCGCCTGTGTCTCGCTCTTAATGTCGATCTTATATCCGGTCAGCCTTGCGGCAAGCCTTGCGTTCTGCCCTTCCTTGCCGATCGCGAGGGAGAGCTGATAGTCAGGCACGATCACGCTTGCGATCTTCTCCTCCGGATCCGCCATAACGGAAATGACTTTCGCCGGGCTCAACGCGTTCTCGATCAGGAGCGCCGGGTTCTCATCCCAGTTGATGATGTCGATCTTCTCTCCGCGCAGCTCCTCCACTACGGCGTTGACTCTGGCGCCGTTCATTCCGACACACGCGCCCACCGGATCCACGTTCGGATCGTTGGACCACACTGCCATCTTCGTACGGGAGCCTGCCTCGCGGGCAATGCTCTTGATCTCTACCGTGCCGTCCTTCACCTCAGCGACCTCCGCCTCAAAGAGACGCTTCACAAGCTCCGGATGGGTGCGGGATACGAGGATCTTCGGTCCCTTCGGCGTATTCTTCACTTCTACAACGTACAGCTTGATGCGTTCTGTCGGCTTGAACACTTCGCCCTTCACCTGCTCGTTCTCAGTCAGCATGGCGTCCGCCCTTCCGAGATTGATGCTGATATTCTTGCCTACATAGCGCTGTACGATACCTGTCACGATATCCTTTTCTTTCTCAAAATACTGGTCAAACACGACCTTGCGCTCTTCCTCCCTGATCTTCTGCAGGATCAGGTTCTTCGCATTCTGTGTGGCGATACGGCCGAACTCCTTGGAGTGTACCGGCACCTGCGCGATATCCCCGATGTGGAGAGAGGAATCGATCTTCTCTGCATCCTCGAGGCTGATCTCAAGAGCAGGATCCATCACTTCCTCCACGACCTCTTTCTCTGCGAAGACCGCGTAATCGCAGGTCTCCCTGTCCATGATCACCTTGATGTTCTCTGCCGTGCCGAAATGGTTCTTGCATGCGCTGAGCAGAGAATTTTCTATCGCATCCATCATGACATCTTTGCTGATGTTCTTCTCTTTCTCAAGGATTGTCAATGCTTCCATTAACTCTGTGTTCATTTTTCATTTCCTCCTACTCTTAAAAATCCAGTGCCAGACGTATCAGGGCGATCTCACTTCTCTCAAACGTCTGCTCCGAGTCATCTTCATATGCGATCGTGACAGTCTCATCATCATAGCGCTTCAGGATCCCAACGAACTCCTTCTGCCTGTCGATCGCGCGGTATGTGCGTATTTCAACTTCTTCTCCGACGCTGCGCGCAAAGTCCTTCTCTTTCTTCAGCGGTCTGCCGAGGCCGGGCGAACTCACCTCAAAAACATAAGAATCTTCGATATAATCTTTCTCGTCAAGGATGTCGGAAAATCTCCTGCTGACCGCCTCGCAGTCGTCTACGGTGATCCCTCCGGGCTTGTCGATATATGCCCTCAGATACCATGTGCCGCCTTCCTTTACATATTCCACATCCACCAGCTCAAAGCCGAGTCCGGAGACTACCGGCTCCAAAAGTTTCTCTGTCTTCTGCTCATATTCTTCTCTTCTGGACACACTAAACTTCCTTTCCTTATTATACTCATATGCACAAGAAACCGCCCTGCTCTGCCAGGAGAAATTTTCCTCTGCATTAAAGAAGAGTGAACTTTCGTTCACTCTTCTGCCGGATTCCTTATGTAACTATAGAAAACTCTAACACCTTTTTCCAGATAAATCAAGTACTTTTTCGCTGTTTTCTGCGGATTCACCTTGTCTTTGTGCCCATTCCGTCGCGTTTTGCCAGCTTCAGGCGGTTCAGGGTGACTTCCTTCTCACCGTAGGACACCTTCGTCTCCGTGCCCTCCTCGAAGAGATAGACATTCTCAAGCTCATCCTTTTTCTGGAGCCGGATGCCCCTCACGCCCACTGCCGCCTTCTTCTTCTCGGGCACCTCCGTGGCGTGGAATCTCAGGAAATAGCCGTTCTTTGTCTGGAGCACCACATTCTGGCTGTCATTGACCACCTTCACCGCGATCAGAGAATCGCCCTCCTGCAGCTTCGTCGCCGCGATCGTCCGCTTGGACACCTGGAACTCCGTCCCGTCCACCTTCTTGATCATGCCCTGCGCTGTGGCGAAGATCAGCTTCGCAAAACGCATCTGCTCGGCGTCGCACACTGTGATGATCTGTTCCTCACTGCTGGAATAGTTGCTCACATTGTCGATCGGCGTGCCCTTCTCGCGGAATCTTCCGTATGGGAGATCCTGAACCCTGACCTGGTGCATCCGGCCCGCATCCGTGAAGACGCACAGCTTCCCTGTATTCATGCAGTGCACGACATACCGGTTCTCGCTGTCCGCCGCCTCCTTATTCCTCTCGTAGACAGACACATCCACTGTCTTTGCATAGCCGAAACGGTCCATCAGGAAGATCACTTCCTGCTCTTCGATCTTCTTCTCCTCGAATACCGCTTCTGCCGCATTCTCTATGGAGGTGCGGCGCTTCCTGCCGTACTCCTTCTTAAACCGGTCGAGATCTTCCATGATCACGCCTGCCATAGAATCATAATTATTGAGGATATCCTCGTAGCGCGCGATATTCTTCAGTGTCTCCTCATGCTCTCTGCGCAGCGCTTCGATCTCCAGGCCGATCAGGCGGTACAGGCGCATCTCCAGGATCGCCGTCGCCTGCCGCTCGGTAAACCTGAGGAGAGCCGCCATCTTCTTCGAGATCGAGGACTTGAACGTAATATTGTCTGTCACGCCGTTCACGAGACATGCTCTCGCATCCTTCACGGACTTGCTTCCTCTCAGGATCTCGATGATCAGATCGATCACATCGCATGCCTTGATCAGGCCTTCCTGCACCTCGCTCTTCTCCTTCTCTTTCTCAAGGAGCGTCGTATATTTTCTCGTCGCAAGCTCAAACTGAAAGTCCACGTGATGCTCAATGATCTTCTTCAAGCTCAGCGTCTCGGGCCTTCCGTCCGCCACTGCAAGCATATTGACGCCGAATGTGTCCTCCAGGCGTGTCTTCTTGTAGAGCATATTCTTTAAGTTCTCTACATCCGCGCCCCGCTTCAGCTCCAGTACGATGCGGATTCCCTCTTTTGAGGACTGGTTCGAGATATCCACGATGTCCGTCGTCTTCTTGGACTCCACGAGCCCTGCCACGTCGTTTAAGAACTTGCCGATGCCTGTGCCGATCATGGTGTATGGGATCTCTGTGATGACAAGCTGTTTCCTGCCTCCCTTGAGCTCTTCCACCTCTACTCTGCCGCGGATCTTGATCTTGCCCTGCCCTGTCTCATAGATGTTCAGCAGGTCGTCCTTGTTGACCACGATGCCGCCGGTTGGGAAGTCTGGTCCCTTGATGTATTTCATCAGCTGCCTTGTGCTGACCGCGTCGTTCTTCATGTATGCCTTGACCGCGTCAATGACCTCCCCGAGGTTGTGGGTCGGGATGCTTGTCGCCATTCCCACCGCGATTCCCTCTGCCCCGTTCACCAAAAGGTTCGGGACACGCATCGGGAGCACGAGAGGCTCTTTCTCCGTCTCATCAAAGTTGGGACCGAAGTCGATGACATTTTTGTCCAGGTCCGCCAGACATACCTCCTGGGTGAACTTCGTGAGCCTCGCCTCAGTATAACGCATGGCTGCCGCCCCGTCTCCCTCGATGGAGCCGAAGTTGCCGTGTCCGTCAACAAGGACCTGCCCTTTCTTAAAATCCTGCGCCATGACGACCAGCGCCTCATAGATGGAGCTGTCGCCGTGGGGATGGTATTTACCCATGGTGTCTCCCACGATACGGGCACATTTCCTGTAAGGTCTGTCATAGCGGATGCCCAGTTCGTACATATCATAGAGTGTACGCCTCTGCACCGGCTTGAGCCCGTCCCTCACGTCCGGCAGCGCCCTGGCGATGATGACGCTCATGGCATAATCGATATATGATTTCTTCATCAGGTCCGAATACTCGGTCCTTATGATCTGTGATTCACTGTTCATTCTCATTCTCCTTCTTTTGCAGGCTCTTCCTCACAGCATCAAGCCTGCGCTGGTACAGTGTTCCGCATCAGATGTCCAGCTCCGCCTCCGTGGCATTCTCATAGATAAATGCACGCCGCGGCGGGACCTCTGTCCCCATCAGCATCTCCGTGACGCTGGAAGCCATCCTTGCGTCCTCGATCTCCACAAGCTTGAGAAGCCTGCGCTCCGGATCAAGGGTCGTCTCCCAGAGCTGTTCCGCATCCATCTCACCGAGACCTTTGTACCTCTGGAGAGTGAACGGCCCGCTGTGGGTCTTCCGGTACTTCTCCAGCGCCTTGTCGTCGTAGAGATACTCTTCCTTTCCGTTCTTCGGCATTGCCTTGTAGAGCGGCGGCATGGCGATATAGACATGCCCCTCATAGATCAGCTCCGGCATAAACCGGTAGAACAGGGTCAGCAGCAGCGTGGAGATATGCGCGCCGTCCACGTCCGCATCGGCCATGATGATGATCTTGTCGTACTTCAGCTTCGAGATGTCGAAGTCATTGCCATATCCTTCAGAAAATCCGCACCCGAAGGCATTGATCATGGTCTTGATCTCCGCGTTGGCGAGGATCTTGTCAATGCTTGCCTTCTCTACGTTCAGGATCTTGCCGCGGATCGGAAGGATCGCCTGGAAATTCCTGTCTCTTGCCGTCTTCGCTGAGCCTCCCGCGGAGTCTCCCTCTACGATGAAGATCTCGCACTTCTTCGGATCCCTGCTCTCGCAGTTGGCAAGCTTTCCGTTGCTGTCGAAGGAATATTTCTGCTTCGTAAGGAGATTGGTCTTCGCCTTCTCCTCGGTCTTCCGGATCTTCGCCGCCTTCTCCGCACTGGAGAGCACTGTCTTGAGCACCTCCAGGTTGCGGTCAAAGTACCTGACGATCTCGTCTCCCGTCACCTTGCTGACCGCCTTCGATGCGTCCGGATTGTCCAGCTTCGTCTTCGTCTGTCCCTCAAATCTCGGATCCGGATGTTTGATCGAGATGATCGCGGTCATGCCGTTCCGGATATCCGCGCCGGTAAAGTTGGGATCCTTGTCCTTTAAGATCCCCAGCTCCCTCGCATACTGGTTCATCACCGTGGTGAACGTTGTCTTAAATCCGGTCAGATGGGTGCCGCCCTCTGCGTTGTAGATATTGTTGCAGAAGCCGAGCACGTTCTCGTGGAACTCGTTCACGTACTGGAGCGCCGCCTCCACCTCGATCCCGTCAGCCTCGCCCTTGAAATAGACCGGTTCATGGAGCGCTTCCTTTTTCTGGTTCAATTCCCGGATAAATCCGATGATCCCTTCCGGCTCGTGATACACAATATGCTCCGGCGTCTCTGAGCGTTTGTCGTCAAAGATGATCGTCAGCTCCGGATTCAGATACGCAGTCTCATGGAGACGGCTCTTCACCTCGTCCGCCCGGAAACGGGTCTTCTCAAAGATCGTATCGTCGGGCAGGAAGTTCACCGTCGTGCCTGTCTTCCGCGTCTTCCCGATCTTCGGGAGCAGCCCGTCCTCCAGCTCAATGACAGGGATCCCTCTTTCGTACCGGTCGTGGTGGATATAGCCGTCCTTGCTGATCTTCACATCCATATAAGCAGAAAGTGCGTTCACAACAGAAGAGCCCACTCCGTGGAGTCCGCCGCTCGTCTTGTACGCGGAATCATCGAACTTTCCTCCGGCGTGTAGGGTGGTGTACACAAGCCGCGCCGCCGACACACCCTTCTGATGCATATCCACCGGAACTCCACGCCCGTTGTCCGAGACCGTTGCAGAGCCGTCCTTCTCCAGCGTAACATGGATCTCCGTACAGAATCCCGCCAGATGCTCGTCCACGGAATTGTCTACGATCTCATAGATCAGATGGTTCAATCCCTTTGTGGAGACGCTTCCGATATACATTCCCGGTCTCTTCCGGACTGCTTCCAGCCCTTCGAGCACCGCGATACTCCCTGCATCGTATGTATTCTTACCTGCCATTTACATTCTCCTTTTTTCTGCCGCGGCGGCGGAAATCTCTTCCTGCCGCCGCTTTGCAGTATCGTTCTTCTCCTTGTCCTGCCCGAAGTGCAGAACACGCCATTACATACTATATCACCAGTTTTTGCGGTTTTCAACTGAAAAAAGACATCAAAAACTGTCACTATATTTTTAAAAAATGCTTTACAGCAGGGGATTTTCTAAGTTTTTCAGGAAACTCATGTCCATTGTTGCTCCATAATATACTTTAATATATAATGTAATTGTAATATAAACGATTTTTATGGTACATAAAACCGTACAAACCATGTTGATTGGAGATGAAGTGTCATGATCAAAAAAAGGCTTTGTATCTTTTTATTGCTTGTATTACTATCGATAAGTATTTTGGCCGGCTGCAGGACCGCTGAACATGATACCGACCCTTTTTTTAAAAATTTTGATGTCGAGTATACGATCAATGACGACGGAACGTATACATGTTCAGATCAAACTTACGAACATAAGGTTGAAGTTTCCGGAATCGAAGGCGAGCTGCCGGTTACCTTTGTTGTATTAACAAATAATACCGACCTTACATTTGAAGAGGTTTCTTACAGTCTGAAAAGGGCGGATATTACAACAGATGTCCCGGAATTTGTCATACTTGGATGGTACGATGAAGCATCCGAAGAAAGGGAGTCATCCCACAACTGATATATCCTTCGGTTATCGCAGCAATGTTATGAAAACAATATTTGAAAGCATACGGCGCGCTTTCGCTGATCCTCAGCGGAAACGCGCCCTTGTATTAATATGTTTATAAACGGGGTCTTCTGACTCTCATCATCCCTCCTCTAATATCACACTGCAGAGCGTATCCGCCAGCACTTCCATCGCATTCATCATCTCTTCCACCGTATTGGTCTGAGCACCTGCTTCGACAAGCAGCGACTTGGGCAGAAGATGGAGGTTATAGCGGTATGCCCTCAGATAGATATGCCGCACGAACCCCGGATACTGGCTCTCGGAGGCGAGCTGCATCTGGAGGGAAAAGGCAAGGTTATCCTGTATGTACGGATTGTAGAGATAATCAATATCCCCGTTCGTCCTCGAACGGCTCAGGCCGTTAAAATACATGATCTTCGCGGTTGGCTTCCCGTTGATCTCCGTCACCAGGTGGGTCCCCTCCGCCACTCCGTCCCGGTGCAGGTCGATGGCCACCTCTATGGTAGGATTCGCCTCGATGATCGGGCGGACTGATGCCTCGGCGTTCTCATATGCGTTGCTGCGGTCAAGCTTGCCGTTGATGATATCGTACACTCCGGTGTCATGGATCGTCTCAACGCCCCGCTCGTTGAGAAGCTGGGTCAGATACTCCCCCACTCCCACAATACTCGTCGCCGGATCTCCCGGTGTGGAGTCTGCAAATTCTTCCTGAGAATGGGTGTGGAAGATCAGTACCTTCGGTCCTCCTGTCGTATTGTCGATCGTCATGCTCCGCCCCAGGAGATCATCCGCATTGAGCTGATCGGGACCGATCATCGTGGAGCTGTCCACTGTATAGAAATTGCTGAGCAGATAATCAAAATCGCGGAGCTTCTCTATGGACATATCAACTGTAGGAGTCACTTCTGTCGCCGCAGCCTCTGATTCGTCCGGCTCTCCCACCAGGCTGCCGTTTTCATCGACCACATTTTCATCGTTTGCCTGGCTCTCCAGTATCTTAGCGATCGTCTCCTCGTCCTCTATGGACGGCTCATAAGGGATATGATCCTCGACATAGCTCACCAGGGGCATCCACGCCAGCGCCTTTTCCCGGATCCATGTCCCGATATCAGAAGACGAGTCCTGATCCAGCCGGGCAAGCCCCGGCATGTACATCTCTTCTGCACTCTTCAGGATCCTCTGCTGGATCGCATAGTTCCACTCATCTGTGAATCCCCGGATTCCCAGATACAGAAACCCGCCGGACAGGAATACAGCGGCCGCTGCCATCCCTGCCCGTCCTGCCCTGTTTCTTTTCAGTCTGTTCATGATCATGGCAGCATTTCCTTCCGTACGTTCTTCTGAAATTCTATGCCGCCGTACAGATTGATATGACTTACTCTGCCCGGCTCGCAAACAGCATATTGAGCGCCTCGGAGATCGTGTGGCTGATGTGATGCACCATCTCATCCACATCCTTTGGGGTGACGAACATTCCGTTGAGGTGAGGCGAGATCAGTTCTTTCACAAACTCATATTTTTCTCCCGGGTTATATGAGCGCAGGACCTCTCCAACTCCTTTCAATGACTCTGAGCTCTCCAGCGCCCGGATAAAATTCTCCATTGTGTCATTGACGATCGTCGCCGCGTCAACCACAGTGGGCACCCCGATCCCGATCACCGGCACGCCCAGAGACTCTTCTGTCATTCCGCACCGGTGATTCCCCACTCCGGAGCCGGGATGGATGCCCGTGTCTGCGATCTGTACGGTCCGGTTGAGGCGCTTACTGTTCCTCGCTGCCAGCGCGTCCACAGCGATCACCATATCCGGATGGGTCTCGTTCGCGATCCCACGGACAATCTCCGCGGACTCCATCCCTGTCTGCCCGGTCACACCGGGCACGACCGCGCTGATCATATTCGCATGCTCCATCCCCATGGCATATTTTCCGTACTCCTTCACGATATGTCTTGTAACGCACAGATGATCCACAACGTAAGGACCGAGCGCGTCCGGCGTCACCTCTCTGTTTCCCAGCCCTACGACGAGGACAGACAGGTCTTCTCCTGCGCGGCGGTCATTCTTCTCGATCAGCTCCCTCAGATGTCTGCACAGCTCCCCCGCGATCTCCATGTGCTCTTCATCATCGGGAACGGCGAGATTCGGCGTCTCCAGGGTCAGATAGGTGCCGACAGGCTTTCCCATCGCCTTCGCGCCGTTCTCTGTCTCGATCTGTACTCTTGTCACACGGATCTCCTTCTCTTCGTCGTAATCCTCTTCCAGGATCACCCCGGAGATCTCTACGTTATCCGACTCGAACCGCTCCTTTTCCTCTAATGCCAGGTCCGTCCTCACACTATAATTCCTTACCATGTCTCACCCTCGCTTTTCACTCTTTAATGTGGTCGTTACTGTTCGCACCCAGCCGCCGCATTTTCCTATCCATGAGTACAGTGTGAACAGTAACATGTGGTTACAGTTTTTGCATTATTTCTCAAAATATGTATTGACAACCATTTCTACTTGGCATAAAATAAATGAGTATGTTCCGGCAGAGCGTCCGTGTCCGAATCTGCCGCTGTACATTCATTCACATTTGAAATTTCATATTATATTTGGAGGTGTACAAGTTGGCTAATATTAAGTCTGCTAAGAAGAGAATTTTAGTAAACGAGACAAAGGCTGCAAGAAACAAAGCAATCAAGTCTAAAGTAAAGACAGCTGTAAAGAAGGTTGAGGCTGCTGTTGCTCAGAACGACGCTGAGGCTGCTAAGACTGCACTTCGCACAGCAATCGTAGAGATCTCTAAGGCAGGAAGCAAGGGTGTTTATCACAAGAACACTGTTTCCAGAAAGATCGCTCGTTTAACAAAAGCTGTAGATTCACTTGCTTAATTTGAGAATATAGAGAACGATCAAGGCGTCCGCTGCCGTCAGGCGGACGCCTTTTTTTTGCAATTACTTATGGAGAGGCTCCTGCCTTCTCCTCCTTCAGCGCAGGCCACACTGTGATGAGCATGGTCGCGAAGCATGCAGTTCCGCCGAGCACATTTGACACCGGCTCTGCGAGGAACACGCCGTCTGTGCCGAGTCCGCCGATCATTGGGAGGAGGATCGTCAGCGGCACCACGATGATCACTTTTCTCAGGAGTGAAAAGAATACCGCCTGTTTCGGACGGTTGAGCGCCACATAGGTAGACTGTCCGGCAAACTGCAGCGCCATCATAAAGATTCCGCAGAAATACATCCTCATTGCCGGGATTCCTTCCCGGATCAGTTCGCCTTCCTGTGTGAACAGCTGCATGAAAAAGCGCGGCTCGAAAAAGATGACCGCCCATACAGCGAGAGCAAATACAATGCTCCATACCGTCATAAACCTGACTGCACTTTTCACCCTGTCATAGCATTTCGCCCCATAATTATATCCGATCACCGGCTGGGCTCCCGACGTCAGTCCGGTCAAAGGCATATTGATGATCTCCCTCACAGAGTTGATGACCGTCATCACTCCTACGTAGAGGTCTCCTCCGTGCCTGGCAAGGACAGCGTTGCACACGATCTGGACAAGTCCGTTGGTGACCGACATGACAAAGCCCGAGGTTCCCAGAAGGGTGATCTCTCTTACAAGGCTTCCCCGCAGACGCATGGATCGTCTCCTCAGTCTCAGGAGCGCCTTCTTCCCGGTCAGGAAACGGAAGACCCACAGCGCCGAAGCCCCCTGCGAGATGACCGTAGCGACCGCCGCTCCGCTGACGCCCATCCCGAATCCAAAGATCAGGATCGGATCCAGTATGATATTAAGGACCGCGCCCAGGAGCACCGTCAGCATTCCCGTCTTCCCGAATCCCTGTGCATTGATAAAATTATTCATCCCCAGGCTGATCATCACGAACAGCGTACCGCAGAGATAAATCGATATATATTGATCTGCATACGGATAGGTCACATCACTCGCTCCAAAAAGATAGAGCAGAGGCTTCCTGAAGACCAGACAGGCTGTCATCAGGATGATCCCGGATATCAGGAGCATTGCAAATGAATTTCCCATCACTTCCTCGGCGCGCTCTTCCTCATGTCCTCCTCTCGCGATCGAGCAGAGAGGCGCTCCTCCCATCCCGAACAGATTGGAAAACGCTGTGATGACCGTAATGATCGGAAGTGTGAGCCCCACTCCTGTCAAAGCATCTGCCGACACATGCGGAATATGCCCGATATAGATCCGGTCCACGACGCTGTAAAGCACATTGATGAGCTGTGCCAGTGTCATCGGAAGGGCAAGGCTCAAGATATTCCGGGCAATACTTCCCTTGCTGAAATCATTCTCGGTATTGCTTCCATCATCCGCCGGGGCACTTTCTCTCTCCGGCAGGTCCGTCTTATCACACATTCATCCTTCCCCCTGTTTTCAGAAAAAAGAATACACATCCATGCGTCATGTTTGTGTATTCTTTCTCAATTCTTATATTATGTTTTACTCTGGCTGAACGGGATTAGTTGTTGATCAGCTTATCCTCGTCGCTCCAGCTGTAAAGCTTTCTGATCTCCTCGCCGATCTTCTCTGCCGGATGCTCAGCAGCAAGCTTTCTCATTGCGCGGAAGTGTGCCTGTCCGCCTGCCTCTGACATGTCGAGCAGGAAGTCTTTTGCGAAGGTACCATCCTGGATATCGGAAAGGATCTTCTTCATCGCTTTCTTCGTATCTTCTGTGATGATCTTCGGTCCTGTGATGTAATCGCCGTACTCTGCTGTGTTGGAGATGGAGTATCTCATTCCTGAGAAACCGGACTGATAGATCAGGTCTACGATCAGCTTCATCTCATGGATACACTCGAAGTATGCGTTTCTCGGATCATATCCTGCCTCTACCAGAGTCTCGAAACCAGCCTGCATCAGGGCACATACACCGCCGCAGAGCACTGCCTGCTCACCGAAGAGGTCTGTCTCTGTCTCTGTCCTGAATGTTGTCTCAAGGATACCAGCTCTTGCTCCGCCGATCGCCAGTCCATATGCCAGAGCCTTGTCAAGCGCTTTGCCAGTGTAATCCTGGTGAACAGCTACCAGACACGGAGTTCCCTTGCCAGCCTGGTACTCGCTTCTTACTGTGTGTCCCGGAGCCTTCGGCGCGATCATCGTAACGTCAACATTTGCCGGCGGTACGATCTGTCCGAAGTGGATATTGAAGCCGTGTGCGAACATCAGCATATTGCCTTCCTCAAGGTTCGGCTCGATATCGTTCTTATATAATGCAGCCTGTTTCTCATCATTGATCAGAATCATGATAATATCAGCCTTCTTAGCCGCCTCAGCAGATGTGTACACCTCAAATCCCTGTGCCTCTGCCTTTGCCCATGATCTGCTTCCTTCATACAGTCCGATGATGACATTGCATCCTGACTCTTTTAAGTTCAGCGCATGTGCGTGTCCCTGGCTGCCGTAGCCGATGATCGCGATTGTCTTTCCTTCCAGAAGGGAGAGATTACAATCTTCCTGATAATAAATTTTTGCTGCCATTTTGCATTCCTCCTATTTCTTTTCATCCGCCGGTCAGAGACCGGTATGTTTTATATATAGTGAAAGGCCGCGCCTCAAGCGCCGTGCCTCTTACTAACAGATTGTCTTCCCTGACAAGCCTTTATGCTCACAGATATGTAACGTCCTTGCTTCCTCTGGACAGCCCGGTGATCCCCGTGCGCGCCAGCTCAAGGATCTCATAATCCTTAAGAAGGTTCAGGAACGCTTCCAGTTTGCTCTGTGTTCCCGTGAGCTCGATCATCAGGGAATCCTCTTCCACATCTACGATCTTCGCGCGGAAGATATCTGCCACGGAAATGATCTCGCCTCTCTGCGAAGCGTTCGCGCGGAGCTTCACCATGATCAGCTCTCTGCAGACAGACTCTTCGCTCTTCAAGACCTTGATGTTCACCACATCCTCCAGCTTCCTGAGCTGCTTCTCGATCTGTGAAAGGATCAGCTCGTCTCCTGATGATACGACTGTTATCCTTGTGTATCTGGGATCCGCTGTCATTCCCGCCGTAATGCTGTCGATGCTGTAGCCTCTCCGGCTGAACAGCCCCGCGATCCGGCTCAAGACACCCGGATTATTATCCACAAGCAGTGAAAATACCTGACTTCTCATCGTCTTCCTCTCTTTCATAAAGCGGACACTCAGAATCCGCTGCGTTCAAAACAGTTCTTCCGCCCTGCGCAAGGACCGTTCGTGCACAGAAAACAGAGTGCGTTCTGTTTTCTATAATATTAACAACTGTGCCAGTCTTTGTCAAGACATTCTTTGGAATTAATCGTTCCTTCCCACATCGTACTCGAGGATGGGGAAATGCAGTATCATTCCTGCTCTGCGATCTTCTCCGCCAGATCATTGAGATAGACCCAGCGCTCCATCTTTTCTTCCAGCAGGGCATTCGCCCTCTCCTGCTCTTCCATGAGCTCCTTAAGCTTTACAGAGTTCGTGGCGTTCGCCTCGATCTGGCGTTCAATGGACTCCAGTTTTTCCTCCAGAGCAGCGATGTCCGTATCGATCGTCTCGTACTCCCGCTGCTCCTTATAGGAGAACTTCAGCTTCTGAGGCCTGTTCTTTTTCCAGTCCTTTGTGCTGCCTGCCTCCTTCTCTCTGCCGCTTCCGGATCCACTGACGCCTGCGTCTTCTCCTCCCCTTCTCTTCTTCGCCTCCAGATAATCAGTATAACCGCCCTCATACTGGACCGCATGACCCATTCCGTCCAGCTCGAAGATACGGTCCGCCATATTGTCGAGGAAATACCTGTCGTGGGACACTGCGATCACAATCCCTGAGAAGGCATTCAGATAATCCTCCAGGATCGTAAGCGTAGGAATATCAAGGTTGTTCCCCGGCTCGTCAAAAAGAAGTACATTTGCATTCTCTGCCAGCACTCCCAGCAGATACAGTCTGCGCTTCTCCCCGCCGGATAGCTTCCCGATCGGGGCATACTGCATGTCCGGCGTGAAGAGGAATCTCTCCAGGAGCTGGGATGCGCTTATTTTTCCGTCCTTTGTAGTAATGTACTCGGCGATATCCTTCACATAATCGATCACTCGCTGGCTGTCATCCATATCCTGTTCTTCCTGCGCAAAGTAACCGATCTTCACCGTGTCACCGATCTCGATATGACCGGAATCCGGTTCCACAAGATCTGCGATCATTTTCACGAGCGTCGACTTCCCGCAGCCGTTTGGTCCGATGATGCCGAGCCTCTGATTCTTCAGGACAATATAGGTGAAATCCTCCAGGATCTTCTTCTCCCCATAGCTCTTGCTGACATGATGAAGCTCGATCGTCTTCTTTCCCATCCTTGTCTCCACAGAGTCAAGCTCCACAGTCTGATCGCGCAGCGGCGCCTTTCCGTTCTTCAGTGCCTCGAGCCGCTCAAGCCTTGCTTTCTGCTTCGTCGTACGCGCGCGGCATCCTCGTTTTGCCCACTCCAGCTCCATCCGGAGGACGCTCTGCCGCTTCCGCTCCGACGCAAGCTCCATCTCTTCCCGCGCCGCCTTCAGTTCAAGGAATCCGGAATAGTCCGCGTCATAGCCGTACATTTTCCCATGACTGATCTCCAGGATCCGGTTCGTCACCCGGTCAAGGAAATATCTGTCGTGGGTCACCATGAGAATCGTACTGCGGCAGGACCTCAGATACTCCTCCAGCCATGTGATCATCCCGCCGTCAAGATGATTCGTCGGCTCGTCCAGCAGAAGGACATCGAAATCCTGCGCAAGCACCTTCGCAAGGACGACTCTTCTCTTCTGACCGCCGGAGAGATAGGCGATCGGCGTATCATACTCTCTGATCCCGAGCTCTGTCAGGCAGCTCTCTACCTGCCAGTCTTCCCCGTCTCCCCTGTCGAATGCGAAGGAGCGTATGTCCGCGTCATCAGGAAATACCGGATTCTGCGGCACATATGCGATCTTCAGCCCGTTCTGCCGGATGATCTGCCCCGAATCCGGTGTTGCTTCCCCTGCGATCATTTTTAAAAGTGTCGATTTTCCTGTCCCGTTGATCCCTACGATCCCGATCCGGTCTCCTTCCTGAATGCCGAAGGAGGCGTCGTCGAAAATCGTCTTCTCACCGTAAATCTTACTGATATGTTCTATGTTTATGATATTCATCTCTGAAAACTCCTGTATTTTCTTGTTATGCAGTGTTTTATATCTGACAGGGAAAATTATAGCAAGGTTTCAGGGGAAAATCCACCAGTCTTTTCTGCGCTGACAGAATTATAATTTAAGCATCAGGACATATAACCGCAGCTGGACTCACATGGTGTCGTCTGATATAATTGAAATCAAATTTATAAATAAGGATGTGAGTAATAAAATGTCTGATTTAATGAAGCTCTTATGTTCCATATTTAATTCCACCGAATACCAGACAATTTTGAATATACTTACTACTGGCGGAACACTCCGCGATATATATCGTTTTTTTAAAGAAAAAGGAAGTACTTTAGCCTACGAGGCTTTCAGCTGTTTTGATGCCGCACTCGAAACCTACTGCTTACAGAATAATATAGAATATGATGTTTGCGCGATCTCTCGACTTTTCTCGGATGATGGCAGCATTGCCGAAAAATTAAATAGTCCAGAATTTGAAGAAAATATTCTGAAAACAGCACTAAATGCAGATATCGTAACCGATACTATGAAAAAAAAGTGGACCGAAATTGTTGATGAAACAATTGCAACAGGTCAATATGAACATCTGGAGAAGTATCGTACCCAGAATGCAAACCGATTAATTTCCGAACTTTATCAGCGAACTTCTGAACCCAAAGAAGAAATGCCCTTAATTTTTACCGAAAAAGCGTTTCGTCCACCCATGGAAGACTCTTTAGATCTTAGGGAACAGGATCGTCAGGATATCCTTGACTATATATCTGCAGGTGAGCGCCTTATTCTTGTATACGGTATCGGGGGTGTAGGAAAATCAACTGTTTGCAGCGAACTATTTTATGAACTGGAGCGGAATCAAAACCGGCATCTCGCATGGATTACTTATAATGGCTCATCTTTGGAAGACGATTTTATCACACAATTCTATTTTCCTCCTAGGGAAGACGTGAGAAAGAAAAGAATACGATATTTTCTCGAAAATGAAATTGCAGAAGACACAGTAATATTTGTGGATAATCTCAACATTAAAGAAACTGAAGATCCATTTATTCAAGTATTAAATAGGGCCAAATGTAATGTAATCTGTACATCGAGAATAACCCGGTACAACTATTTCAAAAGTAAATATATAGACTTTCTTTCTCCTGAAAAATGCGTAAGGCTATATAAAAAATACGCCGAATTGGATCTTACTGATTCCGAAAACGATAGCGTAATCTACGAAATAGTACAAAAGGTTGGCCGGCATACTCTTGTTATTGAAATATTAGGAAAAATAGCCGCATGCGAAAAGTACCCACCAAAGAAAATATTGGACGAATTGAAAGAAAAAGGCATAGACATGCAGGAATTAACAGATGTGGGCTTAAATGAAGATACACTGGCCGGACATCTATGCAGAATTTTTCCAGTAGAAAAACTAAATCAGGAGCAAAAATACATTTTGGCACATTTTGCTTTCTGTCCACTTGAAGACATCCCTCTTGAAATAGAAAACTGGATTGGTCTGAAAAGCAGGCGCTCTGTCAGGACTCTAATTAAATATGGTTGGTTTTCAGAAAGAGACAACACCTATTATATGCATCCTATTGTCAAAGAAGTGGTAAAGCGGACATGCTTTTTAAAGGAAGAGGATTTTCTTGTCTTGGCATCTTCGCTTGCGGAAAGAACCAAATATAACAGAAATACAGGAGTATCTGCTACGCTCCCTTACTATCCTTATATGAAACTCGTTCTTGATAAAATTAAAAATAGGATTACCCCATCTGCAGCATGGATCTGTTTTAATCTGGGATGTATAGATAGATTACGCAATGATCTTAACCAGGGATTACTTTTTTTCAATAAAGCTCTTGAATATTGGAAAAACCCTCTAATGGAGCAATATGAAAATACAGAATATATCAATACCAGGATTATAAATATTTACGTCCAAATCGGCTGGTGCCACTGTCAGCTTGGAGACCTCGCTTCGGCGAGAAAATGGTATAGTATGGTAACAAATTTTAATGGACCGGTCTGCGATCCTGAACTTCTAGCCCAGATGGGAAACAATATGGGGCTGGTCGAACAGGAAGAATATAGACGGCTAAAAAACAGCACTGCCCCACAGCGGCTTGTAGAAGAAAAATTTTCTGAGGCGTCCAAACTTTTTGAAAAGACAATTTATGAGTTTCGAAAAATGAATAAAAAGGATGAATATATGGCATTAGCTTATAGTAATGCAGGTGTTTTATATATGGAACACGGAGATTATGAAAAAGCATCTGAATATTTTCTAAATGCTCTAGAGATTCGTGAACCTTTGCTGGATCAGTATTCGCCAGACCGAGAAAGTATGTATTATTATCTCGGTAAATTACATATAAAAATGGCTGAAGAGATTAATTCTGATTCCGAAAAATCTGCATATTATTATAAAACAGGCTGTGACTACTTGAAAAAGTGTCGTAAGATTTGTATCCAAAACAGTAAAATAGAAATAAATAAAATTACGCTGGAACAAGTAGAAAACCTGCTTGTAAAATATGATCCCTTATCTTAAACAGCAAAACAGACTCCAATATGTAATGTCAATCCTACACATTAGAGTCTGTTTTTTCTCTGCAATTTTTCTAGTTTTTCTTCCTCACAACCACCCCGATACACGCAAATGCTGCAGCCAAAACTCCCAGCGCGATCAATATGAGCATGATCACATTGAACGGCGTATGTTCTGTATCCCATGCGCCAAAATCAAACGGGATTGCCAGCGAATATGGTCTGATATTCTCTCCATAATACTCCGACATGATCCGGTCGAACAGAAACGGCGCGGTCCAGATCCACAGTCCAACCCAGGCAGAGCACGCCGATAGCCGGAACCAGAGATTCACCGGCAGATAGCGTGCTGCTCCCAGGATCCCCCAGAACAGGAGCAGGCACAGCAGCGCTGTCGGCAGCGAAACAGTCAGAAAAGTCTCAGATCCGCTGTAGACAGACTCGATAAAAAGCATAAGGAGCAGCAGCACAGACTCTGCCGTGAAATAGAGAAGAGCCTTATGCCGGTTAAGCGGAGGCGTCCGCAGCCCCTGTCGTAATATGACAGGCAGGATGAACAGCCCGACTCCAAACAAGACACTGATCGCTGTCATCAGGAACCAGTCTTCCCCAGCCGAGGCACAGCACACGAACAGCAATACAAGGAGCAGCCCTGTCTCCGCAATGAGATATGCACTAAGCCTCCTCCCCCTCATCCATTCCGGCAGCGGAAGCTGCTTAAGAAGGACAGGAAGGATAAAGAAGCTCAGCCCGAATATCACACCTGCCGCTGCGACCGGAAACCAGGTTTCTCCCGCTGTCACCGCACAGGTTAACAGGAGTAAGATCAGACATACTATCGATGTGATCAGGTAGACTGAGGTCTTCCGCTCCGCCATCCATACAGGCAGAGGCATCAGCGGGAGCATAAAGGGCAGCACGGTCAAAGACAGGCCAAAGAGAACCGACATCCCAGCCATCGGAAACCAGTCTCCGCCACTATACAGGCAGCAGATCAGAAGCAGGAGCTCCAATGATACTGTAAAACCGAGAAACGCCAGAGGCGCTTTGTAATTCTCTAGTTTTACATGCATTGCCGCCAGCGAGGGCACCAATGTCAGAGACGCCGCCATCATGACCCCTGCCGCCACAATAAAGAACCAGTCCAGCGTATGCTGTACAGCCAGGTTGCCTGCGGCGCATCCAAACAGGATCAGCCCATATATGATATACTGGGCAATGCGGTAGTTTCTCGTCAGTCTCAGATACTTATCCGCCAGCTTTTCCGAGACCCGTCGGCTCGTGTCCTCACTGCCGCTGAGCAGCTCATGCTCTGAAACCTGCAGTATACTGCAGATATTCTGCAGAAGAGTGATATCCGGGTAGCTCAGTCCCCTCTCCCATTTACTCACGGCCGACTCCGTCACATACAGCCGCTCTGCAAGCTCTCTCTGTGTCATTCCAAGCTCCCTGCGCCGTTTCAGGATATATGCGCCAAATGTTTTCTTATTTTCCATACCATCCGCTTCCTTTCATCTTGTTACATGCCGCCACAGACTGTAACTTCGTTCTCTCAGCAGACGGCGGGCCCTATCCGTCCGGCTGACCTGCCTTCAGGATATGACCCGCAGTAGAAAAAGTCAATCTTTCGGTCCGAATTTACAGCTCGACTGTCAGGAAAGTCCCGATTTTACGCGGCTTTTCGGACATTTCTCCATTACGCGTTTTTCCTCGTTTTTCTATCCCGCCACAGGCACGTCGTTCTTTCTCCGTTCCACCACAAAGCGGTTCACCAGCTCTACCACCAGACTTACGATCATAAGGAAATAGAAATTAATCCCCCGGCTCACGAGCATGGACGGGATCAGATATGCTCCTGCGAACACATTGACGAATACCGTCTGGTACATCAGTTCTGTGATCCCCTGTGCTCCCGGCAGAGGCAGCATGTCCACCGCAATGTAGACAGACGCCTGAAGAAGGATGACCTTTACCGCTCCGGCTCCCTCCAGGCCGAATCCCAGATAGACCATATAGGTCAGCACGAACAGGCTGCATCTCTGCAGAAACGTCACAGCCACCACGCCCGCAAGCCTTCCCTTGTGCTTCCCGAGCCATACGACCGCCTGCTGATAACTCTCGATAAAGCCGTTCAGCTTCTCATCCCGCTTCTCGGAAGGTTTCCAGATCTTCATCCGGATCAGCAGCCCTTCGAAAAACTTCGCCAGCCTGAATATCACTCTCGGAAACAGCATCACACCGAGGATCAGGATCACAAGGATCACATTCAGCATCAGCCCGAGAAGATAGAGCGGAAAATAATGCTTCAGTTCCGCCCGGAGCGGTCCATACCAGAACGCCAGGATCCCGAACCCCAGCACGACGAGAACAAACTTATAAACGACCGCAACCGTCATGAGGACGACCGTACTGTCAGACACCCGGTTCCCGTCCTTGTTCATATAATAGAGCTGGACGGGCTGGCCGCCGGATGCCGACGGCGTGATCCCGGAGTAGAAAAATCCGATGAAAGAATACTGGAAGCACCGGAACAGACTGTTCTTCTTCTCCCTCATGGCATTGAGCAGAAACCAGATCATGAATCCCTCTGCGCAGACGAAGAACACAGCCAGCGCCGCTGACGGGATCAGATACACCGGTGACATCCTCGCAATCGACCGCCCGATCTCCGCCAGGTCACGTCCGCTGAACAAGGCGTAAAAGGTCAGGAACATGATGAGCAGGAAGACAGCGATCTGTACTGCTCTTTTTTTAACGCTCATATGGTACACCTCGATATACTCTGAATGCTGTTCCTGCATAAGCAGGCTGTGCTAAATGAAAAACGGGGATCCTTCCGTATCCGTATGCAGACCTGTCGGATTCGACAAGCTCTCTCAAGCTGCCCTCGAAGATTTTCTGCTTTTCCCGGTATTCCATGAAATCCTTCGGAGTCACGAGAGAGAAATGCTTCTCCCATCTGCACACGCCCGCCTCTTCCAGCAGTCTTGCCGTGTAGGAAGAGCAGGTATAGTGATTTTTCTGATAGAACGGACGGTTCATCAGAAGAAACGGAAGACCGAGTATTGTGTAATGATAGTGGAAACGATTCTTCATCGCTTCTTTCAGCCTGATCCTGATATATTCCTTCTGCTCCTCCGTGCATTCCAGACTGCAGATCATGTAGTCCGCACTTGGGAATGCCTTCAGGATCTTCCTCTTATCCTCTTTCTCGAAACCGGCGATCAGAGGAACCGAAGGATGTCTCCGGCCGATGCTGTACGCCTCCTCCAGCCCCGGATCCAGCGACAGCGCTACATGGATGTATTTCTGTTTCAGGACCCGCCTGATGATCCCGGCAAATAATCCGGGCGTATCGACAAACGCGATATATATCTGTGCCATTCTCTTCCCTCCCGCGCCTCACTGAAACTGATAGATCTTTCTCGCAAACCGGTATCCGCCTACGGTAAGCTTTCCTCCCAGCCTGCCGGGAAGATAGGTCAGGCCGCTCACTGTGGACCATCTCAGCCTGTAATAGAGCGACTTGTCATGATCCTTGACTCTCTCCCACATATTCCGTCTTTTCTGCTCCGCCTCCGCAGTGCTGATCAGGAGCAGATGGATGGACGATATCGAGAGCATGATCGAGATATTGCGCATCATGTAGGACGCCAGCTTCGGATATGTCTTTTTCACCTCATTCAGATCGACACAGCGTGATACAAGGTCTGTCACTTTGATCTGCTGGTCGATCCTCTTCATCAGTACCTTTTCATTTACCGACTGGTCGTCGCGCCCCAGATAGTAGTGGTAGAGATCGATGTCCATATAGTAAAGATTCTCTGCAAAAGGAAGCGGCTGATAGGAAAACAGATTATCTACATAGAACGTATGCTCAGGCAGATGCACCCCGGACTCTCTGAGTACTTCTGTTCGGAACATCAGCGAATGCATGATCAGATACTGGGACGGCTTGAACCGCCCGATCGTATTCCACGTACACATTTCCTCATTAGGAAAAATATTGCGATAGTCCATCACCCGGCTCCTGCCCTCATCCAGATGGTCGTAAACATAATTGCAGATGAACAGATCCGGGATTTTCTCAAATTCATCCCGCCCTGCGCCGCAAAATTCTTTGACCCTAGAAACAAGCTGCAGATATGCATCCTTGTCCAGCCAGTCGTCGGAATCTACGACCTTATAATAGATCCCTCTGGCGAGCTCCAGCCCCTTGTTCACTCCCGAGCCATGGCCGCCGTTTTCCTTATGTACTACCCTGACGATATCCGGATAGACCATCTCGTAGGAATCAGCCACGGCCGCCGTGCCGTCCGTGGACCCATCGTCGATCAAAATGATCTCCACGTCTTTTCCTCCCGCGAGAAGGGAATCCACGCACCGCCGCATATAGCTCTCAGAATTGTAGCATGGTACTGCGAATGTTATGTATTTCATGATCAAACGCCTCTCTTTCGTCTCTTCCTTATACAGATCTTCGAAATTGTATCATTAAAATCATTTTTATTGTAAACATGTCTTCTTAAGATAAGCGGAAGAGATTTCTTAAGAAATTACAAAGAATTATGAAATAAAATACGAAGCCGTATCTGATCCGCTCAGTCAATGCCGCTGTCTGCCAGAGACCAGATCCCCGAGAGGATGAGCATGATAAATCCTATGGGAACGACAATGAGACAGACAAGGATAAGTCGAAAAGTAAAATCTTTTTTAATTTTTGCCTCCGGCACTTGTACTGCCGGCGAAAAAGTTATAACATAAGTAAGATTTATCCAAAATCGGATAACTATCTTGATTTTAAGAAAGTGAGGGATTCTATGGGTTCATCAAAAGACAACTACTCTGATCTGTTTGACGATGATTTTGAAGTCACCTACGAAGAAGACCCGGGACTTACGCTGGACATGTATTCCAATGCACGAAAGACACGCACGGCGCGGACCGCTTTTGAAGATACCGATCCTGACATGGCCTATGCAGATGACGGATTCGATGATTTTGAAGACGTCGATGAAGACGGGGATTATGAATATGAGGATGACTATGAGGACCGCCGGCGCAGGCGGGACAGAGATGATTATTACGACGAGGCGGAAGAGGATGACCGTGGCGCTGGCAGACAGCGCCGCAGAAGGAGCGGAGGCGGCGTGCCTCTCGCAGCGCCGATCCGAAAAGGAGGCAGACTTTTATCCCGTCTCTCCAGCGCATTGCTGAGGCAGCTTTCCCTGATCCTGATCATTGCCACAGCAGTATATGTGACATATACCTTCTGGCGTGCGAGCGCTCCCTACGGCGATATCATGGAGTCAGTCCGGCTGCGTTCCATCTCCCAGACTCTCGCCGCATACCTGAGCGTGGCGGCGCTTTTCCTTCTCTTCGAGTTCATCTCGCTCATCTGGGCCATGACCAGAGTCCGGGTCCGCAGCAATGGAGAGAGCTGGAAGGAAGACACGGGCCGGGGAATGTTTTCCTTCATCGTCGTCTTCGTGACCTCCTATGCATCCTTTCTCTTCAGCGGTCTTCTTCCGGAATCTCCGGAAGTCATCTACGGACTGAAGGGTGCGCTCACCGTATACGGCTCCATGCACAATGTCCTTCTCGGCCTCTGTGCCGCCGGCGTCATTTCCTGCCTGATACGGAAGTATAAATCCAGCTAAAGGATACTGCCCTTGCGGGATACCGCCCCACAGCAGGAAAGCGTTCATACAGAAAGCAGACATACAGAAAAAACCGCAGTTCTACGGCTGCGGTTTTTCTATTCTCATCTTCACCAGATCATTCGCCTTTTTCCTTAGATTTTCCTGATAGCTAAGTCCTCTGTAGCGCCGGATCTGGAGCTCCGTGCGTCCCATCTGCGCCGCTGTCTGCGCGGCGGTAGCGCCATAGGAAAACAGGTTAAACGCACAGCAGTTCCTCACCGCCTCCGCGCTGACTCCGCGGATCCCTGCCGCCATGCAGTACTTCTTCATCATACGGCTGATGTACATACTGTTCAGCCGATTCCCCCGCCGGTTGTAGAACAGGCTCGGATGTCTCTCCCGCTCCGCCATATACTCCTTTAGGATCTGCCATGCATCATCCGGAATATAGCACGGCTCTCTCCGCCTTGGAAGGAAGACATATGCGCCGTCATCATACAGGGCGAAATCATCCTCGCCATCCAGCTCTGTGATCTCCGTGGAAGAAAGCCCCGCCCGGTACATCAGCGTCAGGATCGTATATGCCATGAGGTCACCGGATGCCGCTTTTAAAAGTGCGTCCATATCCTCTACCGGCACTGATCTCGCCAGAGGCTCCTCCTTCGCCAGGCGCTTAAGATAAGGGGAAAAAGGATCCCGCTTCTCGCTGTCCGCTCCATCGTGCTCTATAATAAATTGTGCGAAGGAGTGCAGCTCACGGAACTTCTTCGTCAATGTAAGAGGACTGATCCTGCCCTCCAGGATACGCGCCTGCATCGCCTCATAATAGCGTTTCACCTCCGCATCTCCCGCCTTGTCAAAGGACTTTCCTGTCATCCTGCAGAACTCCTGTATGTCCGACCAGTAGGAAGCCTCTGTCGTATCGCTTTTAAACCTGTTTTTAAATAAATTCCATATCTCAGTATTGACAAACTCCTGTTCACAGTTCTGGCTCAATAGTCCGGTCCTCCCCGCCTTGTCCAAAATTTTCTTTAAACTTGTTATTAGTATTATTCATACTATAACATTATGTTATCAAAAAAACAAGGCTGTGCTCCTGTTCGGGACATGAAGCAGCAGCCTCTGTTTTCTTCTTACTCATCAAACTCCAGGACAGCGATATGGAACCGGGGCGTCTCTTTTAATTCCTTAACTGTTCCCTTCCTTGTCTTCAGACGCTCGGACTGGCGGAAATTCGCACTCATGCCGAGAGCATGCTCGATCATATAGTAATATGAGGAAGGCAGGACACCCTCTGTCACATTCACTACCATCCCCGGCTTCAGCGCCTTCGTGTCCTCAATCGTAAACTCCATCGTTCTCATGCTTCTTCTGCTCTCCTTTATAATGGTTACAGGCGGCTCCTGACAAAGCCGCCTGTACCATTATACTACATTCCCATCTTCTCTGCAAAGTCAGACATCGCTTCCGAGATCTTGATCTGCTGCGGACAGACTGCCTCGCAGCTCCGGCATCCGATGCAGGCGCTCGGCTTCTTATCATCCGGATAGGATGAAAGTGCCATCGGCGCAATGAACCCGCCCTCTGTAAAGCAGTGTTCATTGTACAGGTTCAGAAGCTCCGGAATATCAAGTTCCTGCGGGCAGTGGCTCACACAGTAGTGGCATGCCGTACACGGAAGAGTCTTCTTCTTAAGCATGCTGTCCGCAATGTCAAGCAGGTTCTTCATCTCTTCCCCGCTCAGAGGCTTATCCTCTTCATATGTACGGATATTCGCCTGGAGCTGTTCCATATTGGACATGCCTGAGAGAACGACCTTCACCTCCGGAAGGCTCTGGAGGAAGCGGAACGCCCATGCGGGTGTCTCTTCATCCGGGCGCATCGCTCTCAACTTCTTCGTGTTCTCCTCCGAGAGCGACGCCAGCTTTCCGCCACGCAGCGGCTCCATCACCCATACCGGGATATCATGCTCTTTTAAGAGCTCTACTTTTGCTTTCGCATCCTGGAAGCTCCAGTCGAGATAGTTGAGCTGGAGCTGGCAGAACTCCATGTCCTTTCCATAAGCGTCAAGGAATCTCTTGATCACATCATAGCTTCCGTGAGCTGAGAATCCGAGATGGCGGATCCTTCCGTTTTTCTTCTGCTCGATCAGGTATTCATAGATTCCATATTTTTCATCCAGATATGCGTCGATATTCATCTCGCAGACATTGTGGAACAGATAGAAATCAAAATACTCGACCTGGCATTTCTTCAGCTGTTCCTCGAAGATCTCTTCCACCTTATCCATGTTGGAGAGATCATATCCCGGAAACTTTGTCGCAAGATAATAGTTCTCCCTCGGATATTTCTTCAGCGCATTTCCCATAACAAGCTCCGACTGTCCGCTGTGATATCCCCACGCAGTGTCGTAATAGTTGATGCCGTGCTCCATTGCATAAGCGACCATCTCTTCGGCGGCCGCGGTGTCGACCTTAGAGTCATCTCCGTCGATGACCGGAAGACGCATTGCTCCCATTCCCAGCGCAGAAAGCTTTAAGTCCTGAAAATCTCTGTAAATCATAGCGCATACTCCTTCTTTCTCAGTTCAGTCAGCGGTATGCCAAGCATACCAAACCTTATTTACCATTTAAATTATAGCCTCTTTCCCGGGCTGTGTCTAATGCCTGGAGGAAATAGGATGATATGCCTATTCCCTATAGGTTATAATTTTCCCTTTTCTTCAAAACAGACCGATCCAGCAGCGGACCGGTCTGTCTTTATTTAATATCCAATTCGGGCGGCTCATCAAGATGTTCTGAAACATATTTCCCGTTCTTCTTCCTCTGCCTCACGCACTCCGTCAGCAGATATTCGATCTGTCCGTTGACTGAGCGGAAATCATCCTCTGCCCAGGCTGCTATGGCATCGTAAAGTTTCGCTGAGAGTCTGAGCGGAATCTGTTTCTTCTTATTGTCTGCCATATCAGTACAGACTGCCTGAATTTACGACCGGCTGGGCATCCCGGTTGCCGCAGAGTACTACGAGCAGATTGGATACCATGGCAGCCTTCCGTTCCTCGTCGAGTTCAACGACACCCTTCTCATTCAGGCGCTCCAGTGCCATCTCGACCATGCCGACCGCGCCGTCCACGATCATCTTTCTTGCGTCCACAACTGCCGAAGCCTGCTGCCTCTGGAGCATGACCGCAGCGATCTCCGGCGCATAGGCAAGATAAGTAATGCGCGCCTCGATGACTTCCAGGCCTGCTTCCTCCACTCTCTTCTGGATCTCGTCACGGATCCTTGCTGCCACGACCTCGCTGGACCCTCTCAGGCTTCCTTCATCTGCGATCCCGTCCCCTGTAGTATCGACGTTCGGCGCCACATCATAGGGGTAGATGCGCACGATATTCCTCAGAGCCGTATCGCACTGCAGAGACAGATATTCCTTATAATTGTCAACGTTGAACACTGCCTTGGCCGTATCCACCACGCGCCACATAACCGCGATGCCGATCTCCACCGGATTACCGAGACAGTCGTTGATCTTCTGCCGGTTGTTGTTGAGCGTCATGATCTTAAGCGAAATCTTCTTTCCCGTTCCGGAAGTGTCAATCTCTGTCTTCCCCATATTGAACGCCAGGGACAGCGCTGACTTTGACGCGCTGTTATCCACATCGCCGCTCTGATGCAGATGCGTATCTGCCGCAGGATTTACACTGCTGCAGAACGGATTCACAAAATAGAATCCTTCGTTTTTCAGCGTCCCGACATATTTTCCGAACAGTGTCAGGACGAGCGCTTCCTGAGGCTTCAAAACCTTCAGCCCGCCGTATGGGAGCCAGCCGATGCAGACCCACACGATACTGATCACGAGAAGCGCCGGATTCTTCCCCTCGCCGACCATCATCCCGCCGAAGACACATCCCGCAATAGCGGCCAGGTAGAGCATCGTAGTCAGGATCAATACAAGCATGCCTTTCTTTTTGTTTTCCAGTAATTTTTCTTTCATCCTTCATTCCTCCTTACAGAGACTATCTATTTGATATCATTATGATATCATATTGTATTTTCCTTGTAAAGAGAATTGCTGTATTTCTAATAAAAAGAATGGATCTCCTCATACCAGTTTTCCGTCTCGCCATCCGTCTCGCTGTTGATATATACGGGACCATCCTCAGTATCGATCTCAAGGATCGGCTCATATCCTGTGTAGAGGAACATCCTGCACTTTCCGGTCTCCTTTCCCTTGAATCTGCCGATATTCTGCCGGCTGTCCGACACCCCGTTCGTCCTGCGGTATTCATCCTCAGGCAGCTCGTCGATCAGTCTGACGCCCAGTATTTCCCCATAAGAAAGGGAAAGATCTGTATACCCGGATGTAATGCTGATCCCATCCTCCTGCACCTCCATCCGGATCGGCACGAAATCAATCTTCACCATCTCCACGCACAGCCAGATCAGAAATACCGCCGTCACCGCGATCCCTGCTGCCATCCATGCCTTTCCCGCCGGTCTTGCCATATTGACTGTATAATTCCAGGAACAGGCCCAGTCCTGCACAAACACTCTTTTGTCATTGGGATTGCTGTACCATCCATTCTTCCAGTAGACATCATCGTCTGTATAAAGCGGAGCTGTATTCTGTGCCAGCAGTCTTTCCTTCCTGTGCTGGATATACAGAAACCCGAGAAGGAAAAACACGATCGGAATGCCTTCCAGCACAACATAGACGATATAAGCGCCGCTGCTGATCCAAGCCTCATCGTTCATTGATAAGATGACTGACAGATATGCCGCAGCATTGAAAAAGCCGCACCCTGTCATGATCCACGACCAGACATTTTTCTGCATGCGGTTCACTTCCAGATTCAGTCCGGAATCCTCGCTGTACACCTTGTTCGGCATCCGGAGGAGTGCCGCATGAAGGACACCGAACGCGGCGCCGACCGCCAGGCTGCACAGAAGGAGGATCCAGCCTCCCTCATCCCCGTTCAGATACTCTCTCACCCGCGGGAAAAGACAGGGGAGCAGGATAAGCATAAGGAAAAGGATATGCCACCGGGGCCGGATCCCCGACTCAGCCGACTGCGCCGCTGTCTTTGTATCCGCCGCCATAATGCGGCTTCCGGTGCTTCCGATCCAGCCCCTTTCTACCTTCAGGTCATACAGCTTCCTGTGTGTTCTGTTCAGAAGGACAACTGCTCCGATACACATCTCCAGGAGCCAGACAGACCACACGATAATGAACACTGACTCGCGCCAGAAACACAAGCCTCCCATCAGGATCACCGCCGCCAGATTCCAGAAGTAGAACCGTTTCGTTCGGGCATGATATCGCTCCATCAGCCTTCCCACCTCTTCGCCGGAGGCCGCGCTCTCCGGAAGATGCACGCCCATCAGCATGCCCTCCGAATACGTCCGCCTCCTTCCATATACAGCATAGAAGATCCCGACCACAGAGAGATCTACAAATAGAAATATGAGAAACAGCATCATGTCTTATCCCTCCATCCCAGCAAACGCCATACTGCACAAATGAATAAACTCTTCCCGTCCGAGTCCCTTGATCTTCGCCTCGGCGCTCAAAAGCTCCAGCTCGCCCTCCAGCTTCTCCCTGAACCTGTCATCCGGCTGCGCCCCGCTCTGCACACCTGAGCGCACGATGGCCCCCCTCCTCCGGTCCGTCTCAATGAAGCCTTCCGCCTTCAGTGTCTGATAAGCCTTGCTCACGGTCATAGAATTTACTCCGAGATCCGCCGAAAGCTGCCGCACGGTCGGAAGGCACTCGCCCTCGGAGAGCTCTCCTCTGCCGATCCCTTTGACGATCTCGTTCCTGAGCTGGACATAGATCGGTGTTGTACTTACAGTATCAATTCGAATAATCATAAGCATCCCTCCGTCCCTTATTTGTATTGTATCATATAATACAAACAATGCAATAGTTTCTGTCTTTCAGACAAAAAAACCGCACCAGTCATAAGACCAGTGCGGTTCATAAAAATCATAACATATTGTTTTATTAGAATTTGCCTGCCTTTGCTGCTTCCTCAATAGAAACTGCAACAGCAACAGTCATACCAACCATCGGGTTGTTTCCTGCTCCGATCAGACCCATCATCTCAACGTGAGCCGGTACGGAAGAGGATCCTGCGAACTGAGCGTCAGAGTGCATACGTCCGAGTGTATCTGTCATACCGTAGGAAGCCGGGCCTGCTGCCATGTTGTCCGGGTGAAGTGTACGTCCTGTACCACCGCCTGATGCAACAGAGAAGTATTTCTTTCCAGCCTCTACACACTCTTTCTTGTATGTTCCTGCAACCGGGTGCTGGAAACGTGTCGGGTTTGTGGAGTTACCTGTGATGGAGACGTCAACGCCTTCCTTCCACATGATCGCAACACCTTCGCGAACGTCGTTTGCACCGTAGCAGTTTACTTTGGAGCGAAGTCCATCTGAGTATGATGTACGGGAAACTTCTTTCAGCTCTCCTGTGTAGTAGTCATAGTCTGTCTGAACGTATGTGAATCCGTTGATTCTGGAGATGATCTTTGCAGCGTCTTTTCCAAGACCGTTCAGGATAACGCGGAGAGGTTTCTTACGAACCTTGTTCGCTTTCTCGGCGATACCGATCGCGCCCTCTGCCGCTGCGAATGACTCGTGTCCTGCAAGGAAAGCGAAGCAGTCTGTGTCCTCTTCCAGAAGCATCTTTCCAAGGTTTCCGTGTCCGAGACCTACCTTGCGCTGGTCAGCAACAGATCCCGGGATACAGAAAGCCTGAAGACCTTCTCCGATCGCTGCCGCTGCGTCTGCCGCTCTTGTACAGCCTTTCTTGATCGCGATCGCCGCGCCTGTAATGTAAGCCCAGCAGGCGTTCTCGAAGCAGATCGGCTGAATGCCTTTGATCTGATTGTAAACGTCCAGTCCGGCATCTTTCGTGATCTTCTCAGCCTCTTCCAGCGAAGCGATACCGTAGCTGTTTAAAACTTCATTGATTTTATCAATTCTTCTTTCATATGATTCAAATAAAGCCATTTATATATCCTCCTGATTTATTTACCTTTGGTTGAGATTACTAAAAAGCGTCGTTCCGCTTATCGCACCGTCTCGTGTATTACTCTTTACGCGGATCGATAATCTTCACTGCATCATCAACACGGCCGTACTGTCCTTTTGCTTTCTCCCAAGCATCATTCGGTGTATCGCCTGCTTTGATGAAGTCTGTGAATTTTCCAAGGCTTACGAACTGGTATCCGATGATCTCATTGTTCTCATCCAGAGCGATACCTGTTACATAACCCTCTGCCATCTCAAGGTAGCGAGGACCTTTTGCAAGTGTACCGTACATTGTACCAACCTGAGAGCGGAGTCCTTTTCCAAGGTCTTCCAGTCCTGCCCCGATCGGGAGACCGTCCTCGGAGAACGCACTCTGTGTTCTTCCGTATACGATCTGAAGGAAGAGTTCTCTCATTGCTGTATTGATCGCATCACAGACAAGGTCTGTGTTCAGTGCCTCTAAGATTGTCTTGCCCGGAAGGATCTCAGATGCCATAGCTGCCGAATGCGTCATTCCTGAACATCCGATCGTCTCAACCAGAGCTTCCTGAATGATGCCGTCTTTTACATTCAGTGTCAGTTTACATGTTCCCTGCTGAGGTGCACACCAGCCTACGCCGTGTGTCAGACCGGAAATATCCTTGATTTCCTTCGCCTTTACCCATTTCGCCTCTTCCGGGATCGGAGCTGGTCCGTGATTCGCGCCCTGAGCCACCGGACACATCATTTCTACTTCATGTGAATAAATCATGTTAAAACTCCTTTCAATATGTATGATTTTCTTCGCATATGGCACACAGCCTGCCGCTGCCTGAAGCGGTTAATTTTGCCTGCCCCATATATCAATCATTTTCGCACAATTTCCATCATTCGTCAATCTTACTTTGACAAGTTTTTCACTAAATGTGTTACATCCCGCCCTGTGTGAGCACCTGTCTGTTCTTCCACAGATAATCGATCAGGGAGATGATCGTGAGTGCAAGAGATACCCAGATCAAGATTTCGCCGATTATATCAAAGATTCCTCCGAAGTCCGCGATCAGCACAATGATCATCGCCATCTGGAACACGGTCTTGAACTTGCCCCAGTAGCTCGCCGCGATGACGATCCCGTTGTCTGACGCCACGAGGCGGAAACCGCTGATGATAAACTCTCTTGCGATGATAACGATCACGATCGCAGGAGCGAGTTTCCCCGACGGGATGAGACAGATCATGGCAGAGCAGACGAGAAGCTTGTCAGCCAGAGGATCCATAAATTTTCCGAAATTCGTCACCAGATTATATTTTCTGGCAATCTTCCCGTCCAGCATGTCCGTCAGGCTTGCGATGACGAACAGTGCGAGGGCGATCCATTTATTTGCCGCGCCGCCCACATCCGTCAGCATAAAAAACACAAAAAAGGGTACCATTATCACTCTTAACACGGTCAGTTTATTTGGCAAATTCATAGCAATTCTCCTATCAAATCATATTCCAGCGCTCCGGTCACCTTCACTCTCGCGAAATCACCGGAGAGAAGCTCTTCATCGGTATTGATAAAAATCAGTCCGTCCACATTCGGCGCATCGCGGTATGTCCGCCCCACATAGGCATTCTCATCCGCCACTTTTCCCTCGATCATCACGAGGACTTCTCTGCCGATCATGCGTTCCGCATTGTCGAACGCGATCTCCTGCTGGAGCTCCATCAGCTCCGCCTGCCGCTCTTCCTTCACTTCCTCATCGATCTGATCCGGCATCTTCTCAGCCGGAGTATCCTCTTCCGGGGAGTAGGTAAATACTCCGAGGCGGTCAAACTCCATCTCATCCACGAACTCGATCAGCTCTTCATGCTGCTCTTCCGTCTCTCCCGGGAATCCGGTGATCAGAGTCGTCCGCAGGCAGATATCCGGGATCTCTCTTCTCAGCTTTTCAATGATATCGATCAGCTCCTGCTTCGTCGTCCTGCGCCCCATCCGCTTCAGCACAGCATCGCTGGCGTGCTGGATGGGCAGGTCCAGATAGTGACAGACCTTCTGCTCTTCCTTCATCACCTGGATCAGGTCATCCGTGATCTCCTCCGGATAACAGTAGAGGATGCGGATCCACCGGATCCCCTTGATCCGGCACAGCTCCCTGACCAATCTGTGCAGCGACTTTTCCCCGTACAGGTCTTTCCCGTAGAGGGTAGTCTCCTGTGCCACGAGGATCAGCTCCTTCACTCCCTGCTCAGCCAGTTCTTCCGCCTCCCGGATCAGCCGTTCCATCGGAACGCTCCTGTAATTTCCCCGGATCTTCGGGATGATGCAGTAGGTGCAGTGCTTGTCGCAGCCTTCCGCGATCTTCAGATAGGCGAAATGTCCTCCTGTCGTCACGAGCCGCTTCGTATCCGGCAGAGGCAGCGCGTCGATATCAGCCAGCATGACCGAGTGTTTCCCGGCCAGCGCCGCGTCCACCGCGTCCAGGATCCGGTCATAGGCTGTCGTCCCCAGCACTTCGTCCACCTCAGGGATCTCGTCCAGGATCTCCTGGCGGTACCGCTCTGCAAGACATCCCGTCACGATGAGGGCCTTCACCTTTCCTTCCTTTTTATACTCTGCCATCTCCAGGATGTTCTGGATGCTCTCCTCCTTGGCATCGTGGATGAAGCAGCAGGTGTTGATGACGATGATGTCTGCCTCCGCCTCATCATCTGTCATCTCATATCCCCGTGATGCGAGCAGGCCGAGCATGACCTCTGTATCCACCAGATTTTTGTCGCATCCCAGAGAGATAAACAGTATCTTCATATCAGACCTCCAGTCGTTGTTTCTTTTTCTTCTCCATTAGTCAGTAAAAAGGCAGATACCTCTCATGTGCATCTGCCCTGTTTTTTACTCTTCTTCTGCGTTTTCAGCCAAAATCTTTAATTTCCCCTGATTCAGCTCATCGATCGCGATCGAGAGCGGCTTTTCACCCTGCTTTGCATTGACGAGCGGAAGGTCTCCGGCGATCAGCTGTCTCGCCCTCTTGGAAGTCGCCATCACGATAGAATAACGGCTGTTGACGACCTTGGATTCGCCCTCCTCCACATCTTTGTTTACCACTTTCATCAAATCTGTGTAAGATGGATGCAGCATAATTTAATCTTCTCCTTTCAATCTCTCCAAATCTTCTTTTATGTCTTTCATAAATTCTTTATTGCGAAAGCTTCTGCGGTGCTCGCCCTGGATGATGCTGTGCATCTCCTGCACACACTCATCCAGATCATCATTGACGATCAGATAGTCATAACGGTCCATCCCCTCGGCCTCTTCGCACGCCCGGTCCATCCTGGACTCGATCACATCCAGCGTCTCGGTGCCGCGCCCGACAAGGCGGGACTTCAGCTCTGCTGCTGTGGGCGGCGTGATGAAAAGGAGCAGCGTCTCCGGAAATCTCTCCCGGACTTTCAGGGCTCCCTGGATCTCGATCTCGAGGATCACATCTCTGCCCTCAGCCAGCTTCTTCTCCACATAATCGCGGGGTGTCCCGTAATAATTTTGCACATACCTAGCATACTCTATCAGTTCGCCTTTGGCAATCATTTTTTCAAATTCTTCTTTTGTTTTGAAAAAATATTCCCTTCCGTCCTGCTCTCCCTCGCGCGGCTGTCTCGTCGTCGCAGAGATCGAAAGCGCATACGTCTCCGGATATCTTTTCAGCAGCTCCTTCATCAGTGTTCCCTTGCCGGAACCTGAAAAACCGGATACTACGATCAAAATTCCCTTTTTCTCCATCTCTCTTCCTTCTCTCCTGCTGTATCACTCAATGTTCTGGATCTGTTCCCTGATCTTCTCGATCTCTGTCTTGAGGCTGATCGCGTGATTGGACACCTCAAGATCATTCGCCTTGGAAAGGATCGTATTGGCCTCCCGGTTCATCTCCTGTGCAATGAAATCCAGCTTACGCCCGATTCCTTCCTTCTCCTCCAGCGTATTCCTCATATGCTGGATATGGCTCTTTAAACGGACTACTTCCTCATCTGTACAGATCTTGTCTGCGAACAAGATCACCTCAGCAGCGATCCGGCTGTCCTCGATCTGCGTATCCGCCAGAAGCTCGTGCACCTTCTCTTCCAGCTTTGCCCGGTACTCTGCGACGATCTGCGGGGAACGCTCTTCCACATATGCCACCTGTTCCTCAAGGACAGCCAGCTTTTCCAGGATATCCTTCTTCAGGTTCTCGCCTTCCGCCGTCCTAGTCTCAACGAACTGTGCGAAAGCCCCTTCAAGAGCTTCCTTCAGCCCGTTCCACAGCTCTGTCTCATCCTCTGCCTGTTCCTCCATCGTAAATACTTCGGGATAGCGGGACAGCGTGGAGACGCGGACGTCATTCTCCAGGCCAAACTCTTCTTCCATCTGCTTTAAGTATCTCAAGTACTCCGCCGCCAGCGTGGCGTTGTACTTCACGGACACCTGTGCCTGCGAGGAATCTTCATATGTAATGAAGATATCCACTTTTCCTCTGCTCACATAAGATTTCAGCAGAGCGCGGATCGCCGTCTCAAAAAAGTTCAGCTTCTTGGGCATCCTGATATTCACATCAAGATATCTGTGGTTCACGCCCTTCAGCTCCACAGTGAACTTTCTCGAGTCCTTCTGTACCTCGCACCTGCCGAAACCGGTCATGCTCTTTATCATATTGTTCCATCCTCTGTTATCTGATTTCAGTTTCTGTAAAACGTGCTGCGGACAGCAGCAAAACGTCAAACTGTAAGTTTCATTATACTCCCGGCAGGCATACAGGGTCAACCATTTTCGAAAGAGGACATTTTCGAAAAATCCCGGCTGGATACTGTACACGTCTAACCGCCGCCTGAAAAAACTGCGGCAGGCCGCATTCCTGCTTTCGCATTCTGCGCCTGCCGCAAATTTTGTATTACACTGTCATATTTTTACCAGATCACATTTTTCTTTCTTTTCAGTATGATCAGCGCTGCGCCTGCTGCCGCTGACACAGCCAGGACTCCCGCACCTGTACCGAGCGGAGCGCTTTCACCTGTCCTTGGCGCATTCTTTCTATCGGAACTGTCACTGCCCTTGTCCGGCGTCCCTGTGTTTTTGTCCGGATCCGCGCCCGTATTCTTTTGCCAGGAAAGCTCAGCCTTCACAGCGTCAGCGGTCGTATACTCGACGGATACCCTGCCGTTTTCAAGAAGTACCGCAGCTGCCGACGCGCTGCCTTTTGCTGTCTCGGCAGTCAGTTCCGTCTTCACGTCGGTCTGCGGCAGGCCGAATACATTTTCCTCTTCAAATGCCACCGTCAGCTTTCCGGGAAGCTTCACTGCATTTACGAACGCCACGCAGATTTTTCTGTCCACGGTATAGATCTCAAGCTTTACGCCGAAATCCGATACATCTGTGATCTCTTTCCCGTTGAGCGTGATCACTGCGCCTTCCGTTGTCGTGATCACCAGATCCACGTCTTTCCCTGACGCCGCCGCCAGTATCTCACTGCTGATCACCGGGTTTTCTCCCTCGGCTGTGATCGGAACCCTGCCGCCTTCCGGCGCGTTCTGGATCATCTCGATCACTGCGGCGTCCGTTCCCGGAGTTTCTTCTGCCAGCACAACAACCGTCCGCTCTGCCACAGCTGTATTTCCTGCCTTATCGCTTACCTGGTAAGTCAGCGTATAAGTTCCCTCTCTCGAGGTGTCCACAGAACCCATCACCTGTACAGCCCCGGTGAGATCTCCGTCTTTGCCGTCCACCGCGGTCACTCCTTCCATCGGGTCAAACACATCGCCCACATGGATCTCTGTCTTTTCCGGAAGCGTGATCACCGGTGCGGTCCGGTCTTTCTTTACTGTCACATAGTTCACGTTTGTCCTGGAAAGCCCGCCGTACTCGTCCGTTACTTCCGCATACCAGCCGAACGTGCCGTCCTGCGCGTCTTTCATTGTATATTCCGCGCGTTCCCCGCTGTCCACGCCTTCTGCGGCTCCGATCAGCTCATCGCCGTATACATTGACGTCAAGGGAAGATACCTCCAGCGTCTTCTTTGCCGGCACGATCCCCAGATCAGTGAAGCTGACCGTGAAATCTTCTTCTCCCGCGATCGAAGTATCCGCTCCCGCCACGGTGTCCTTTGCGTTATAATCATTGAGCTCCGGCGAATAGGTGCGGAAATGGATCTGCTGTCCCTCTATATCAAAGTGCATCAGGCGGATATAACCCATGCCGCCCTCTGTCAGTCCCTGGTAGTCGAACAGCATCTCATAGACTTTTCTGTCATTTACTCCGTCCTTATTGTCGTCAAATTCTTTGACCACAGTCTGCGCGTTGTGATAATGCCCGGAAAATACCATGCATACATTCGGGTTCACAGACACGACTTCGTTGTACACTCTCTGAGGCTCTTCCCCGAGACCGCCGCTTGCCAGCAGATATTCATGGAAATTCAGGATTGCTTTTCTCTCCGGGTACTGCGCAAGCACATCGTTCATCCACCGGATCTCTTCATCGCCGATGCCCCATCCCATGTAGACCATGATAAAATCAATGCCGCCCACAGAGATCAGGTCGTAATGCCCTTTATTGTCTTTGTAGCTTCCTTCATACCACGGATCAGACGCATACCGCCACTCTCCGAAATATTTGCTGAAGTTATTGTAATCTTCTGTCTTATGTCCCACATCATGGTTGCCGGCAAGGACCCCGTACGGGAATCCTGCCTCGTCGAGCATCCTGTACGCCGCATCCGCGTTCTCCCACTGGGAGACCATAGGCTCATCATCGATCAGGTCTCCGTTGTGGAAGAGATACTGGATATTCATCCTGCCTCTGTTGGAGATCAGCCAGTCATGGATCGCAAGCTGGGACTCGTACTTTCCGATCGCCTCCGGATTGTCAGGCGTATCCTCGTTATAATACTGCGTATCACTTTCGATCGCAAATGTGAAATCATAAGTGCCGCGATCCTGATCACTCTCATTGGATGTCGGCGTCGTCTCATAAACCGGAGTCAGCGCAGGCGTTCCCGGCGCATACTGGGTCGGAGTATATCCCTCGCCCGCCTGTACCATGACCTGTACCTTCTGTCCGGACAGATGATCCTTCAGAGGGATCAGGGCTGCAAGCTCTGCTGCGCCTTCTTCTTCGGACCGCTCTGCCGCAGTCTCCTCCCACACTCCTGTGACAGTGTTATAGACGTACATCTTTGTCTTCGCGCTGTTCGTCTGTCCTTCCCATTTCACCTCGATCGAAGCATTCTCGCTGACATTTTCCCCAACTGTGATGTCGAACTGCTCATAAGGGAATCCGTTGGCGTCCGTGCCGTCAAACACGTTCTGGTTTGATCCGGCCTGGCTGCTGATCCCGCTGCTCACGGCAATATTGCTGTCTCCCAGCACATAGCGCTCTCCGTATTTAAAAGCCACATCCATGGTATCGGAAGTGGGGTCTGTGACCCGGACGGAGAAGACCGGATCCTCTTCCACCGTGCTTCCGGGCTCCGGAGTGATGTCCATTCCAATCTCAGCGTCCTCTGCCGGCGTAGTAAACACGACCGTTTTTGTACTTGTATTTCCTTTTGTGTCTCTCGCGGTCAGGACAAGCTCATGTCCGCCCGCCTCCATCTCCAGGCTGCGCGCCTCATACGGGAGTTCGATGTACCCGCCGTCGAGCTGCGCCGTAAGGCTCTGAAGCCCTGCCACGGCATCCGAAGCTTCCGCTTCAATCGTAAATGTCCCGTGGTACTCCTGCTCCATCATATTTGTCGTGATCTCCGGCGCCGTATTATCAATACGGAAGGACACAGTCTTTTCATCCTGCCCTTTCAGGACCGTCAGCGTATGGCTTCCGTCTGCATATGCCGCCGTGTCGATCGTAAAACGGATGCTGCCGAAAGTCTCCTCCCGCGGTGTGAACACGGCCTTTAAGATCTCTGTCTTTCCACTGGAATCTCCCATATTGATGACCTCTTCCGGATCTTCATACCCGTCCGCGCGCAGCGTCGTGCCGTCAGGCATGATCAGGCGGATGTTCTTCACGACAAAATCGTCGTTATTCTCCTCATTGTGCTCCAGCGCGTTGGCCTTGTTGCCCGCATGGATATCGATCTGGATCGTCTCGCCCTTTGTAAACCAGGACGGATCCACGTCATAGCTCACTGTCGCCCAGTTCTCATATGTACCGTCGTCAAAAATACCGAGCACATGGTCTCCGATCGCCACCGCATTCTTAAAGAATACATCTGTCTGGCTCACGTCAAAAACAATCTTCGCGCTTTTCTCGACAGACGGGACTCCGCCTTCCAGGGCCGTTCCGTCCAGAGTCACACTCTCACCTGTGACAATAAGATCCTGCTGTCCTGCGAGGATGTCGCCGTCCGCCACATTCAGCCGGATTTCTTCCTGTTCTCCGCTGACAGAAACCGTAGTCCCTGTCTCTGTGCGGACAGTCTGGAAGCCGTCGCTGACCTCAAAGTAATACTCATAGCTTTTCTTTCCGGTCAGGTCAATGGCAGCGATCACTTTCTCAAACGTATCTTCTTCTGTACCTCTTGTCAGGTTATAGATCTCGTATTCTTCCGAAGTATTGTCTTTGAATGCCAGCTTGACGGTCTTGATCGACGTCCCGTCGGCCACGGCATTCACACGGAACGCCAGCCCGTTCTCATTTTCAAACTGCGCGGGCGTCTGGTCTGTCACTGACGGCGCAGTCTGCGGCACGGTCAGTTCCGCTCCCTCCGGGCGGTCCTCTTCCTTCACAGCACCCGGATCCGGATCCGCCTGATTGTCGGCGATAGCGCTCGTCATTGTACTGCTGCTGAACATGTATTTGATGGATTTGTCCGCATAGGTGTCATCCACGCCGGCTTCCATATTGTAGGAGACGAAATCAACTTTATCCCCCACACTTGTCGTCACGCGGAGCGCCCTGGGGCTTCCGTTTGCCATTCCTCCGGAATGGATCTCGAACAGATTCTCTCCCATCACAAGGGATGTCCCGAACTTCTCATTGAACTGTTCCGCTGTATAGCTGTCATTCGGGCCGTTTTTGATCCAGAATACGGCCGCAGCCTTGGATTCCACCCAGATATCGTCGTCAATGCTTCCCCACAGGACGTCGCTTGCGTTTCCCTGGTCCGGGTAATTATAGTAGATCTTGTAGTCTTTCAGGTTGATCCTCTGGTCAGAGTTGTTATACAGCTCAATAAATTCATAACCGTCGGATCCGTCCACATTGGAGGAATCCGGCATGATTTCCGTGATAAGCACAGCCGGAAGGCTGCTCTTGTCCACATCTGTCCTCTCAATTGCGACAGCGCTCTCCTGTGTGGCAGCCACAGAGATCCCGTCTGTCAGTTCCGCATAAAATGTAAAGCCCGTCCAGTCGCCTGTCTGGTCGTACGGAAGTTCGAATACAAGCTTATCCCCGCTGTATTTCAGGTCATAAACCGCGTATTCCTCTGCTTTGTCGGGCTTGAGATATATTTTTGCGTCTGTCACTGTATTCGCGCTGTTGGGAATAATCTCCAGCGTCCACGCCTCGCCTTTATGCTGAACCTCCGCGAAGGAAAGCTCCGGGTCAATGCTGCTCTGGGCGAACGCATAGACTCCCTCAGGCTTTTGCTCTTCCGTCATGCTGCCCGGCGTCAGAGCGCTGTCATAGGCAATGCGCACCATTTCCACATCAGCCGGATTATAGGCAAATGTGATACCTTTGTTTGCCTTTACTTCTTTTATATCCCCATCATTGTACCGCACCCGGTTTAATTCGATGCCCGTGTTTGTACATATAGACATCTGGCGCTCCTTGCTGTTATGCATTCCGTCACTGTGCACTGTAGCAAGATCCTCACCGATCTCAAAACTCTGCTCTGCGCCGGTCTTCTCCGTATAATACCTGTTAAAATCATCCGCCGTCAGTTCCCGGTTTCCATCGTTAATGATCCAGAGCAGAAGGGACTGCCCGGGCTCGATAACGATCCCATCCTGGTCCGGCTCCCATAGATCCGTCACATTATAAATGATCTGGTACTGATCCAGACTTACCGCCCGGTCGCTTACATTGGTGATCTCAAAATATTCGTATGCATCCGCTCCGTTCTCGTTATCCGTATCCGGCACGAGCTCCGTGAGCATCAGCGGGGTGCCCGGCGCTGTTTCCGCCGCCGGAGCCGCCTGCAGCCCCGCCGCACGGACCGGGGACGCAAAAGCGCCGGCTGCGACAGCTGTTCCCAGGACCGCGGCAAGACATCTGCGGTACAATTCTTTTCTTTTCATCTCTGTTTCTCCCTGTTTAAAAAACAATACGGGACTCAGACCGGTCCTTGCTTATCTTGCCGCTCCGAGCCCCTGACAGCAGTTACTATGCAAAACTATAGCGGAATTGAGCACTCGCTGCATCAAGCGCAGGTTAATATTTGTAAAAACAGTGTTAAAAATCGAAACCGTAATGAGGACTTTTTTCGGGGGATAAACCGTGGTATAATGATTGCACGTTCGTGCAATCCGAAGCGGCTTCTCCGCTTCGCCCCGCTGCGCGGGGATTATACCGGAAGCTACGGCTTGGAAAGTAAATGCCGCATGCGCGGCGCTTCCTTTCCTGCGCACGTAGTATAATGATTGCTCGTTCGTGCAATCCGAAGCGGCTTCTCCGCTTCGCCCCGCTGCGCGGGGATTATACCGGAAGCTACGGCTTGGAAAGTAAATGCCGCATGCGCGGCGCTTCCTTTCCTGCGCACGTAGTATAATGATTGCTCG